>Ga0206128_1000010_pt1 | contig 261092 bp, 292 predicted proteins | sample Helgoland_Spring_7_FD_148601 | JGI IMG/M metagenome (GOLD analysis project Ga0206128, IMG submission 148601) | Pelagic subsurface seawater microbial communities from Kabeltonne, Helgoland, North Sea - Helgoland_Spring_Bloom_20160426_1 | ecosystem: Environmental > Aquatic > Marine > Epipelagic ... | reverse complement strand
TTTTTGACCATCCTGGCCTGCTTGTGTTGATTGACCATCCTGGCCTGCTTGTGTTGATTGACCATCCTGGCCTGCTTGTGTTGATTGACCATCCTGGCCTGCTTGTCCAGAACTACTTGAACTACTTGAACTACTTGAACGTGGTTTTGTTTTTTTTTTAAATAATTGGTCAATACATTCATTAAGGTCGGCTTTTAATTTTTCACTATTATTAATTACCGTATCAGATAACCCTGATTTTTTTAATTCAATATTTTTATTAACATATTGGTATTTTAGCATTTTTTTTAAATGTAATATTAATTTTTTATCTTTTTCATTTGAGAACCAAGATTTATGTATTTTACATCCCCCACCACCTTCAAGTGAAAGGGGTTTAACAGATATATTAAATTCATCCGGTGAGAACTTTGAATGAAATGGATTTGTTAAGAAATCCACTTGCCCACGCGATTTCCCTGCCTTACTGCTTTCACCTTTCTTATTTAAATAGTATTCTATATAGCTTTTGACAGTTTCAAATAATTTAATTATAGTTTCAAGGGGGTCAATCCATTTGGCCGTTAACTTTAAAATGCTTTTCACATTAGGACCCAAAGATGAACCATTATATTCAGAAGCTACGTTATATAATTCTTTAAGTTTACTCAATATTCCATTATATATAGTATCATATAATATATTAAATTCTTTAAAATATAGAGAGATAAAATCATAATATTTTGCTATTTCTTCTAGTTTATTACCATCGGTTAATGAATCAAATGTTTCACTTAATTTTACCAATGCCGAATTAATTTCAGTTATAATATTCATTATTTTAAATAATTTCATATCATAATCAATTAATAGCTCATCCATGTTTTCCATAAAACTTAAATCTATATCAGGATAAAGTGTTTTAAAAGTTTGCAACGGTTCAGTCATTATTTCTATAAATGAACTAAATTTACTAAAAATATCTGTCGCAATAAAATATTGGTTTAATATTGATAAGTGAAAAAGGTTTAATTGCATTTTTATAATAGTTGATGTATATAATCCATCATCATTATTTCCGAAAAATTTTTTTATATAAATTGTTAAACTATCAGAAGATATCATATGTGGTTCGTTTAAAATTAATTGTAATTTATTTGATTGTACAAAATCAATAGTTTCCCGAATATTTTTCACTATTTCAACCCATATTGTTTCATCGAGGTATAATTTATTAAAATTCGCATTCTTGGGGGGTAATAACATATTAATTGGTAATGCCTTCTTTTTATGGTCGACATAATTATATTTTTTTAACAGTGATTCAAATCTTTTAGGGAAGTTTTTAAGATTTTCATTTGAACCAATATTAATCTTTTTAATTTTTGCATGTAGAGATAATATTAAATTCATATTTTTTAAAATATTTTCACACTTATCTTTTATTAATCCAGGAAATTCTCTAGAAGACTTGTTGAACTGTCCCGCTATTTTATTAGTTAATTTTTTTAATCCTTTTTGTCGAAGTAGGGCTACATTTTTTTCACTCGGTCTCATTTCTAGAGTCTTTATCGCTCTACTATTCCTTTCTTTTGCCGGTAGTTTATGTCTCCGGGGGCTTAATTTAGATTGAATTCTCTGCTTCGCATTCTGTTGCATTCGTTCGTATTCATGTTGACTTGGCTCGGATACTGATTTTCCATCCATTACGTAGTCGATATCCCCCAAACCTTGCAATACCTGTTGCCGTTTAGTCCAAGTCTGTCTTTTTCTAAAATGGTTGACTTTACCACCATTTGATCCAGTTTGTAGTTCCTTTGTCGACCCTGCATGATCCTCAGGACTATCATCAACAACAGCAACACCATCTTCATCACCATGTACCGGATTTTCATAGTCGACGGAAGAAGGTGGCGATGAAGATGGTGATGAAGATGGTGATCCACTACCTTTTATTTTATTAAGCATAATCTTCAAACTCCCCTCTTTCTTATCCCCCATATCAACATCCTCCACAGGTAATTTCCACTGTGATATTTTGGTGTTTGTATTGAAAAAGTAGTATGTATTGTGTTCTGGGGAAAATATGGCCCTCCAATTGGGGAATTCATTGCTAGTGAAGTATTCCTCGCCATTGTATCCAGATTTTTTTTTATCCCAATTAGTTTCAATTAAATACTTTATAGCTTCTTTATCATCACCACCAACACCTTCTTCATATTCATCTGCTTCTCCTGCTCCTGCTCCTGCTCCTGCTGCTTCTGCTTCTGCTTCTGCTTCTGCTTCTGCTTCTGCTTCTGCTTCTGCTTCTGCTTCTGCTTCTGCTTCTGCTTCTGCTTCTGCTTCTGCTTCTGCTTCTGCTTCTGCTTCTTCTTCTGCTTCTGCTTCTGCTTCTGCTTCTGCTTCTGCTGCTCCTGCTCCTGCTCCTGCTGCTTCTGCTGCTTCTGCTTCTTCTACTTCTTCTCTACCTATTCTTCCCCCTACATCCCTCAATGCACCCATCGCACCCGATGCCGCCCTCGCTACACTCGCTGTCGCACCCGATACCGTCCTCGCTACACTCGCTGTCGCACCCGATGCCGTCCTCGCTACACTCGCTGCGACATCCCTCGCTGTCGTCGCTGCCCCCGACAGATCTAACCCTGTGCCAGCCCCGTCATCGAACCCTTCACCTAATGATTCCGTATCTCCTTCCGATAAGGTCGTCTCCCTAACTTTTTTCCTTGTATCTAATATTTTCTCTAAAGATTCTAACACTCTACCCATTTCATCATCATCAACATATTTTATAGTTTTAGCAGAATGGGTAATTTGTAATAGTTTTCTTGATTCCATTATTCCCTCTATAAATAAATCAATAACTTTCCTTTTATCTCTATATAAATATTGTAAAGTTTTCCATAATGAACGATATAATTCACGTAAATTTTCTAATGATGTATTACTTAATTTTAAATCTTTAATTTTTGAACCATTATCATATATTCTAAAAAGATTAGAACTAAGTCCTATATTTCTTTTAAATACATCTAATCCTGAAATTGTATCCATATCTACATTGGTTAATAATCCATTGATGCTATCTAATTCATTAAATTCATCCAATTGTTGTAAAAAAGGTAATGATTGATTAATAGAATCACTTAATATTTTTAAATCTGTAGGTCCTGCATTTCCTGGAGTTAGATAAGTTATTACAGCTTCTTTTTTTGTAAGTTTTAAAAATTCTTTTAAATATTTACCATAGTATTCATCAAATAATTTTTTTATTTGATCAAAATTAGATACAATAGGAAATTTATCTGGATATATTTTTTGCTGTAAAATACTCCTATTTAATTTATTATCCTTATTAAATCGTTCATCCCAATAATCAGTAAAAGCATCCATACTTTTATCAAAATCATGTATTTTATCAAATAATATTGCATCATCACCAAATTCTAATATATATACTGGTTCTTCTTCAGGGATTAATAATGATAAATTATTATTTGTTTTAAATACTTTATTTACCCGTGAAGTTTCAATATAACCATAATTTGGTGTATTTATCGGTTGTAAAAAACAAACACCTAAATATTTATTTTCTCCTTGAATTTCTTTAATAAACCAACATTTTATATGGTGTGCATTAATAGTTTCGTATTCTTTTTTAGCATCTTGTATTGATGTTGAACTATCAGCTAGATATTTTATTAAATCCCCATCATCTTCAATGAGACCTATAACTTTATTAAATGAATCCCTATTTTCAGATTCAGACATAATATATATATATATATTACAAAAAAAAAATATATTGTTAATTATATAATGGATATACCGTGTGATTGTAAAACTATTACTATTATTATTATATTAGCATTAATATTATTAATATTAATGGGTATTTTATTTTATAGAGTTAAAAATAATGTTGATGAAAATAAGTGTAATTGTGATGCTGTATAAATTTAATATTTAAGTATTTAATTATTATATTAAATAATATGTCTCAAGGAAATAAAGGATTTAAAAATAATGGAAATACTTGTTATTTAAATGCTATATTACAATGTTTATCTCATATAGATATATTAAATAATAATGATTTTAAAAAAAATATTATTAAATATAAAAAAAATAATACACCTCTATTAGATGAATGGTTAAATATACAAAATTTAATGTGGTCTGATAATATTATTAATAATGTAATTGATCCTATTAATTTAATAAGAATATTTAATAATAAATGTATTAATAATAAAATATTTTTTGAATCATTTAATCAAAATGATGCTTCAGAATTTTTACCTTTATTTTTAGATTTTATGCATAATGAATTTAGTAGAAAAATTAATATGACTATTAAAGGTAATCCCACAACTAATTTAGATAAACTATATTATAAGAATTTAGAATTACATAAAAAACAATTTAATAATAATTATTCATATATAATAGATAATTTTTATACAAGTGGTTTAAGTTTAACACAATGTCCTGATTGTAATTTTGTAAATGATAATCATGAAATATTTATTATCATAACATTAGATTTAAATGAAAAAGTTGAATCATTATATGATTGTTTAGATAACTATACCAAAACAGAAGAATTAGATGATGATAATAAATTTAAATGTGAAAAATGTTCAGATTATGTAAATGCTTCTAGAAAATTATTATTCTGGGATTTATCACCCATTATAATAATTTTATTAAAAAAATACAATATTAATGGTGTTTTATCTAAAAGTGTTAAATATCCAATAGAATTGGATATGACTAAGTATTGTATGAATTATAAAGATAACTCAACAAAATATGAATTAAGTAGTTTATGTATACAAAATGGAGGATTAAATTCAGGACATTATTATTCTATATGTAAAAATACATTAGATAATAAATGGAATATATATAATGATAGTCATGTTCAAAATATATTAGAAAAAGATATATTTAATAATCACCCATATTTATTATTTTATAAACGAAAATAATAATCATTATTGTCATAATCATCATCATATTCTTCATCTAATATATCTTCTATATCATTATAATTATCTGATAATTCTATATTATCATAAATAAATATAATTAAATCGAATGGGTCATTTATATTTTTAAATATATCGTTTGTAAAACCGTATGAAATATTTTTAAAATCATTAAATAAATCTATAATATCAGAACAATACATTATTTCAAAATAATCAAAATTATTATCTAAAATAATATTATCATGATAATTTTTTAAAATATAATTTTTATATAAAAATTTATAAAATTTTTTATAAAGTGAATATTCATTAGTAATTAATTGAATATTTTCATTATGTTTTTCAATAAATATAATTAATTTATTAAATAATAAATTAATCATATCTATATTATTTAAGACCCATTCTTTTTTCATATTTATTAATTAAATTGATTTATAAAATATTTAATATTATATTTAATATTATCTAACGAATCATCTGAATTTAAATATAATACTTTATTTTTATTATAAAAATTTAAATTACATTGTTCAGACAGATGATTCATATTTTTAATATGATCTGAATAATTATTAGGATATAATTTTTTTAATCTATCTAATCTGACTTTATTATCTATATTTAATACAATATATATCCAATCATTATCATTTTCTAAAATATTTAATTCATTTTGAAATCTTAAATCATCAATAATACAATTATTTTTATCAGATATTTTATTAATAATATATTTAGCCCAAATATCTTCATCAATATCTCTCATTTTATCAGCAATATTTATTAATAATGATCTATTTTTTATATTTTTATCCATATTAAATAAATCATATGCTACATCTTTTACTTTCTTACCGAATGAATATATATCAGCATCAATTAATTGATTTTTTAACATATTCGCAATGGTTGTTTTACCGGAACACATAGGACCTGATATAGCGATTTTCATAATATTAATTAATATTAATATTATTTTAAATAAATATTTAATTTAAACGGTTGACATATTTGGGGCGAGTTTGTTAATATTATTTATAACACTAACATTGGTAGTTCTAATAATAAAATACATAATACCAGATATTATTATAATGCTTAGAGGTTGAAATAAATTATATAATATATCTAAAACATTATCATATTTAGTAGATTTATTATCAGGATAATCATCAGTCCATGAATCTGATGGAGGTTCAGACATATTGTTTTTAGCTGAATCAATTTGTTTAATTAATTTATAAAATAAATATACATAAGCAATTAAAAATATTAAACCAGTAATACCTCTTATATAAAATTCAATATGTTGACCATCACTTGCAAAATGATCTAATCTAAAAGCATCTAATAATATAGCATAACCAAATACTAATATAGAAAATGGTAATATATTATTTAATATTTTATGAAATAAATCTCTTGATTCATAATCTTTACCTACATCTGTTCTTAATCTCATAGTAAAACCATATAGCCATAACATTTCAGCACCAAATGTTAAAAATATATATAATACTGTCATTAAAAAAACATGTGGATATGCCAATACTTGAAATTTAACTAAAATTATAGCAATAAATATAAATATCGCATATGTATAACCTAATCTTATTAAATCAGATATTGCTAATTCATTAAATATTTCACTTTCATTTGAATTATTAACCATTTATATATATTTATAATATAAAAAAAATATATATTATAAATTATAAATGAAAAAAACTAATATAAGAATAAATAATATGTTCTTAATTAAAGATAATAGTAAATATTTTATATCAGATATATCTGATAGTGATATGTGGATTAATACAATTGATTTAAACGACCATAAAGGTAATGATGTAACAACTTATTATAAAGAATTATCAGAACAATATGGTGTAAATTATAATATAAATTTCATTACTAGTCAATCAGGTGGATGAGGTAGAAGAGTAATTCAATCAGGTGGATGAGGTAGAAGAGTAATTCAATCAGGTGGTAGTGGATGACCTTTTTCTAAAGATGAATAAATAATTAAATAAATTTATATAAATTTACCATATGATATTTATATTTTTAATTAAATAAAATATAAATTGAAAGTGTAAATTAATTAAATATAAATTTGAAATTATATAAAGAGAAGTTTATATAATAAAATATAACATGAAACTACTAATTAAAACAGAAAATCCTGTTCTACAGAATATGTATAGTAATCATGAACATTATAATCCAGGTGATAGTGGGATTGATTTATTTTGTCCTGAAACTGTTTCAGTAAAACCCGGTGAAACTTTAAAGATTAATCTCCAAATTAAGTGTGAAGCTTATCACAGCAATGATTCAGAAATGCCAGTATCTTATTATCTATATCCAAGATCATCTATTATTAAAACACCTTTAAGATTAGCAAATTCTGTAGGTATTATTGATGCTGGATATCGAGGAAATATTATTGCTTGTGTAGATAATATTAAAAATGTTCCATTTACTATTGAACAAGGTTCAAGACTATTTCAGATTTGCGGACCTACTCTAGAACCTATTGAATTTAAATTAGTCACAGATCTTTCAGATACTCAAAGAGGTGAAGGTGGATTTGGAAGTACAGGACAATAATTTATAAATTTGAAAACTATTTAAGATTTTTTTACATATAAAATAAATAACTGATTAAAGAATACATTATTGATTAAAACAAACGAACAAATAAGCAAATAAACAAACAAACAATGAATTCAATCTCAAAGAAAGTAAATAATGACACCATTGAGGTTATGAACAAAATCTATAAAGAACTTTATACTCTTCAATGTAAGAGATCATATATTCTCAAGGAAAATAAATATGATGACAATATTGAGAAATGTATTGGTGAATTGTTTAAATCACTAGGTGCAATGTATCTATCTATTATTGAAAAGGAAACCGTTGAGGAAATGGGAGGTAATATGGTAGAGGAAATGGAAGTAGATAATGATGATTCAGATATTCCTGATGTTCAAGGAACATTTGATGAATGTATTACACCTAGAACTGTTCTAGAACCTCATACGCCTTCGGCACCTGTAAAAGCAAGAAAAAAGATTATTGTTGAAGAACATGATCTAGAAGATAATGATGAAGAAGAAGACAATGTTCTTAATCATATCATGAATTATTCAGATGATGAAGATACATCAGAAGAAGGTGATGAATCTGATGATGAATCAGATGATGAATCCTATAATGAATCCGACGATTCATATGAAAAAATATCAGATGAAGAAGATGATAAACGTTTCTTTGTTGATAATTTATCAAATACTGAACAAAAACATTACCATATTTTCATGAAAAATAAATTAAAAGAATATAAGGAAACATATCCACGAGAAGACGTATTTTATGATGATATGTATAATATACGAAGAATTGGTGATGGACAAACAGAAATTGTGAAAACTTTTAATATGGATGATATGAAAACTTATATAGATGGTTTAGAAGTAGTAGCAGAACAAATGTCATTAGAAGATTATAGAAAAAAATATCCAGATGCATTTATTGAGTCAATGTATAATGGGAATTATAAAGTGACCCATTATGATGGGTCAACTAAAGAACTAGTATTTACTGGTTTAGCAGAAGATAAAGAAACCGAAATATATGCTTCTTATCCGTATCCTATTAACTAATTTCATTAATACAATCTACAATATTACTTTCTTTAATGGGAACCCATTTATTAAATTCCTTATTTAGATAACATTCAACATTAACATCTTTTTTTTCATCAGTTAATTCTTTTAACCATTTAGATGTTTTAATATTAGGTATAGAAGCATAACTATGTTTAATTAATGAACTTTTAGTTTCATTATATAGATATAATTCATAAATATCAGGTTTTAATGATTTAATAATTCTAAAAGAGATATTATTAGATTTTCTATAATTTATTTTTTTATAATCATGATCTTTGAAGAAATATAAAATCTTTGCATATGAACTTTTGAGTGGGATGAAATAAAATCCTCTTACTCTATAATTTAAATTAGGAATAAAATCATTAATAATATAATCAATATCACAATAATCAAAATATTTTTTAATCATTATTGGACATATATTACAAAATGAATCATCAATATAATTATTCATAAATATATTATTAACAATATTCATTCTTTCAGTAATTTGTTTATTAAATATAGTAGATCCATTATGAGAATAAATATCCCCAATTAATAAAAACCAATCATCATCATTATTTTTTAAGAGTTCAGCTTCAAATAATGTTCCATTAAAGATTTCACTATTAAATCTGTAATGAACAAGAAATATTTTAGGATAATCATATCCATCCTTAATTTTTTTATCTATAAGAAAACAATAATTTACATCATTAATTTGTGTGCAATATAATAAATATGGAGAACCAATAGTTTTTAAACATATTATATGAGGATTATTAAAATTTTTAAGATATTGTTCATTAAACATTTTAGCATATCTAGTTTTATATGTAATATTAGTTTTTTGACACATATCATCTAAAATATGTTTTTTAAGTTCATTGTTAGTAACATTATCAATTTCTTTACCACAGAAACTAGTTTTAGTGAGTGATTTAGAGTCCATTTATATTATAAATATATAATTATCTTTAATATTTATCAAATTTATATTTTATATTTTATGTATTTAAAAATATTTTAGTTTATTAGATTATGAACAATTTTTATTGTAGAAATTGTGGTAAAAAAGGACACAAATATAAAGAATGCCATAATCCTAGATTAAGTTATGGTATAATATTATTCAATGATAAAAAACAAATTATCATGATAGAAAGAAAAGATTCTATATCATTTATAGAATTTATTAGAGGTAAATATAAACCAGGTAATAATGAATATATTCAATTATTATTTAATAGAATGAGTAATTTAGAAAAAGAAAGGATTAAAACATCTACTTTTAAAGAATTATGGGATAATTTATGGTATAATTATAATGAAAATAAAAAAGATTATAATAAAAGTTTTGAAAAATATATTAAATTAGATTTAGATTATTTTATTAAAAATTCTACTAATAAATATATTTACAATGAATGGGAAATACCTAAAGGTAGAAGAAATTTAAATGAAACTAATAAAGTATGTGCTATTAGAGAATTCAAAGAAGAAACAAATATAGATTTTAATGATTATGAATTATACGATAATATATTACCATTAGAAGAACAATATACAGGTTCTAATAAAATAATTTATAAAAATGTATATTATGTTGGTAAAATAAAAAATTCATTAAAAGATATAAAAATCGATTCAGATAATGAAGATCAAAAATCAGAAGTTAAAACTATTAAATGGTTATCATATGAAGATTGTTTAAGACATGTTAGAGATTATAGTGATTATAAAATTAATATAATAAAACAAATATTTAAATTTATAAATAGTGATAATAATATATTTTTATAATCTAATATATATATTATGGATTTAGTAAAAATACTAGATTTAAATCGGTTTCAGAAACGTAAAGATGATAAATTTAAAGTAGGTGAAGAGAATGAATGTGATAAATCAATATCTTGGAAGAAACTAGATGGTGTTAAAAATCCTAAAGAATATATAAAAATATCAGATGAAATTAATACTAATCCGAAATATGATATATTTCATCAATTATATTTTCATGCTGGTGATGAATATCAATTTCAAAAATATGCTTTATTAAAATCTAGATTATTATCATATCCTGAAAGAACAATTCCTTTAAAAGGATTAGATATATATAATAATTATAATTTAAATGATACATATAATACATTTAAATATCTATTTGATAAAGTAAAAAAAGGGATATATATATCTATTAAAGATAATGAATTATATACATTTTTACCATTTAGTAATATTGGTTATAAAAATAATTGGTCAAATGTATTAGAAAAATTAAATCCTAAATTAATGAATTATTTAAAAAAACAACATTATAATGTTTCTGATCCATCTCATTGGTATGCTAATAATTGTATATTAAAAATGGATAAAGAAACATTTACTAAAGATAGAAAAGAATATGTTCAAGAAGGCGATAAAACTGAAGTGCCTTTTAAATATTTCTTATTAAACTTTTTAGAATATTTAAAAAAAAAAAGTAAAAAATTAAATGATTTAGATTTCTTTTTTTCACCTAGAGATTTTCCAGTTCATAGACATAATAATTTAGAACCATATGTTAATTTATTAGACAATAAAAAATTAGAAAAAGAATATATTCATAATACTTATACTCCTATATTATCACAATGTGGTAGTGAAGGTTTTCATGATATACCTATACCTACACAAGATGATATGTTGAGGATAACTTCTGAAGAAGGTTTGGGGGATATTTATCCAGATGATTGTAAAAATAATTATGCTAATAAGGTAAAATTTAATAATGATTTTTTAAGTAAGAAAAAGATGGCTGTATTTAGAGGGTCATGTACAGGATGTGGTATAACTATAGATACAAATATGAGATTAAAAGCAGCATATTTATCTGAAAAATATAATTTAGAAGGTAAGAAAATATTGGATGCTAAGTTAACAGGCTGGAATAAGAAACCTAAAGCAGATATAAAGAGAAAATCTTTTGGAAAAATTCAATTAAATAATAAAGATGAATATGTGGTTAGAGGTAATTATGTTGGTGGTGGTAGAGGTAAAGGTAAAGGTAAAGGTAAAGGTAAAGGTTATAGAGGTAGAGGATATAATCAAGGAAAAGGTAAAGGTTCAAATAGAGATATAGTAATAAAAGCAGGTAAATTTAATTATATGGAATTAGAAGAACAATCTAATTTTAGATATATATTAAATATAGATGGACATGTAAAAGCATTTAGATTAGGTAATGAATTAAGAATGGGATCAGTAGTATTATTAGTTAATTCACCATATAAATTATGGTTTCAAGATATGTTAAAACCATATGAACATTATGTGCCTATTAAATCTGATTTAAGTGATTTAGAAAAACAAATTAATTGGTGTAATGAAAATGAAATGAAATGTGAAGAAATTGCTGAAAATGCTTTAGAATTTTATGAAGAATATTTATCAAAAGAAGGAACATATAATAATTTTCATGAAATATTAGATAATTTAAGTAAAATTAGGGAAAAACCAGTTATAAAAAAAATAAGTGATAATAAATTAAATATTGTAGTGGCATATAGAGATCCAGGTGATGGAACACGTGAATCACAATTAAATGTATTTTTAGAGCAAATAGGTCTAATATTTGATGGAATTGTAGATTATCATATATATATAATTGAACAAGAATCAGATAGAGAAGATTATGATAAATTGCCTGAAAATTTAAAACAATCTGGTAAAAAAATGGCTAAATTTAATTTAGGTATTTTGAAGAATATTGGGTTTCATTTAGCAAATAAAGATAATGATAAAATTGATAATGCATATTATGTTTTATCAGATGTTGATTTATTACCATCGAATGAATTAATAGAAGAATATTTAAGATATCCTGAAAATCCAATACATTTGGGTAATAAAGGGACAAGATATAATTTAGATGGTAAAGATAAAACATTTTTAGGGGGAGTATTATCAGTATCTAAAAATGATTTTTTAAAATGTAATGGATATCCTAATAATTTCTGGGGATGGGGTGGTGAAGATAATGCTTTATTAAATAGATTAAATATTAATAATATAAATATTGATAGACCAGAATACCCTGTAATAGATTTAGAAGAAATGGATATGAAAGAAAAAATGGAAGATTTAAAACAAAGAAAGAATAAAGAATCTAATAAATTAGAAAAATTATGTTCAGATAGTAGTATATTTTATGAAAAATATAAAAATAAAGAATATGATGGTATAAAAATAGATTGTCAAAATCTTAATAATTGGGAAAGTAATGGATTAAACAGTTTAGAAGGTTCATTTAAAATAATATCTAATGAACTTAAAGGTGGTGGAGGTAATATATCACATTATAAAGTTCATTTAAAAATAGGTAATGAAGAAGAATTAGATTTAAAAGAAGAAGAAATAAAAAAAGAAGAAGAATTAGATTTAAAAGAATTAAAAAAATCAATAATTGAATATAAAGATATACCATTAGAAGAATTATATGAAAAATATTATGAATGTGAAAAGAATATTAATAGTAAAATAAATGTAAAAGATAATATAATTGAACAAGATAAAATCAAAAAATATTTAGATAATAGAGATTTATCAAAAGAACAATTAACTGAATTATATAAAAGAGATTATTTATCACATCCAGATTATAATAATCCTAATTTTGTAAATGATATATCAAAAAAAGCTGAATTTAATATGAATAAAATTACATTAAATAAAGAAGAAGCATGTAATAATAAAGAGTTTGAATTAGCAAATCATCAGAGATTATTAAAAAATTTTGTTAATAATGAAACACCATATAAAAGTTTATTATTATTTCATGGAGTTGGTGTGGGTAAAACATGTTCAGGAGTATCTATAAGTGAATCGTTTAGAGATATATATGTAAGGGATTATAATAAAATTATTATTGTCAGGAAAGCGGGATTAAGTCAAGGATGGAAAGATACTATATTTGATCCTGAAAAAGGAGATAATCAATGTTCTGGTCATGAATTTATAGATTCATTTAAAGAAGATAATGATAAAAGAGATTCAACTTCTATTAGAAGAGCACAGAATAAATTAATAAAAAAATATTATGAATTTTATCAATATGGCACATTTTCTAGTAAAATAAAAGATATTGTTGGTGATGATGATGAAGAATATATTATTAAATATAAAATTAATAAATATTTTTCTAATAGATTATTAATAGTTGATGAGTTTCATAATTTAAGACAAGAAAATGAATCTTTGAGTGAACAAGATAATAAACAAGATAATAGTGAAGATAATAAAAATAAAGAAAGTAAAGAAAGAAAAAGAGCATTAAAAAATTTATATAATGTTATTAAATATTCTACAAATTTAAGAATTATATTTTTAACTGCTACACCTATGTTTAATAATGCTAGAGAAATATTTTTATTAATTAATCTTATGTTATTAAATGATGGAAGACCATTAATAAATGAAAAAGAATATATTAAAGATGGGAATATTACAGCTGAAGGTAAAGAATTAATTAATAAAAAATCAAGAGGATACATATCATATTTAAGAGGTGAAAATCCAATTAATTTTCCATTGAGATTATATCCAACAGATAAATTAACAATACAACCAAATAATGCACCTACAATAAATTTATTTGGAGAAAGAATAAAAGATGAAGATAAATTAAGATTTTTAATAACTTATAATAATGTTATACAAGGATTACAGAAAGATGTATATATAAAATATTTAGAAGATTTTAAAAATGATAAGACGTCTGATCCTTTAGTAGAGAAAAAATTAGGGATAAATTCAAAATTACCTCAAATATCTAATATAGTTTATCCATCAAATAAAGGTCATGATTTTGGTGAAAAGGGATTTAGAGAAGTATTTAATAAATCAGGTAAGAAATTTAAATATGTTAAAAATGTTGAATCAATTTTATCACAAGAAAATATTGAAAATTATTCAATTAAATTTAAAAATATAATAAATAATATTAAAACATCTGAAGGAATAGTATTCATATATACAGATTATATTTGGTCTGGAGCTGTTCCATTAGGATTAGCATTAGAACATATAGGTTTTAATAAATATAATCATAGTAATTTATTAAATCATAAAGATTTAGAATTACCATTACATTATGATATGAAAAAAAGAAGGAATGATTTTGAAGATAAATCAGAATTTAAACAAGCAAATTATATAATATTAAGTGGTAATGATAGTATATCAGGTAATAGTGTGGTAAAAGATACTGAATTAAAAGTATTAAAATCAGAAGGTAATAAGAATGGTGAATTAATTAAAGTTGTTATAGGTTCATCTGTAACGGGTGAAGGTATAGATTTTAAAAATATTAGAGAAATACATGTATTAGATCCATGGTATCATTTAAATAAATTAGAACAAATTATTGGTAGAGGTATTAGATTTTGTTCACATAGTATGCTTGAAAAAGAAAAAAGAAATGTTACTGTATTTTTACATACTAGCACATATAATGGTATGGAGACAACTGATCATTATAATTATAGAAGAGGAGAAAAGAAATCTATAGAAATAGGGGGAATAGAAATGATATTAAAAAGAAATGCATTAGATTGTTATTTATTTAAAGATGGTAATATTATAAAAGAAAAAGATGTAACTCCTGTTAAAATTATATCATCAAAAGGTGTATCAGAAAGTCTTACAGTATATGATAAACCTAATACTAAAATATGTTCATTTCAAGATAAATGTAGTTATAATTGTATAAATGTTAATAGTAAAGAATTAAATAATTTAAAAGAAAAAGAATTAAATTATGATACATTTGATTCAAAACATTTTGTTGATATTACTAAAAAAATAGTAAATTATATTAATGAATTATTTAGTAAAAAAAATTATTATTCATTAAAAGAAATATTAGAACATATACAATATCATAAAGATATAAATAAATATATTATATATAATTCTATTAAAGATATATTAGATCATAAAGAAATAATATATGATATTAATAAAAATAAGGGTTATGTTATAAATAGAGGTGATTATTATATATTTCAACCATTATTTAATAATGATGAGAGTGTTCCCATGTTTTATAGAAGCACATTGGTAAATAAACAAAATAGTGTAAATATAAATAATATTAAAATTAATTATCCAGAAGAGATTGAATATGAATCTGATGAATCTGATTCAAATATTGAAAATATTACTGATAAATTAAAAGAAGATTATAATAATTTTATTAGTGATAAAAAGAAAAAATTAAGTGTATTTAATTTAATAAAAACAGATATTAAATATAAGACTATATATTGTCATTATTTATTAGATAAATTAACATATGAAATTCGAAATATATTTATAAGATATTTATTAGAAAATGATTTTAAAGATATTAAATTAAAGGAGGGTAAATTAACAGAAGAAGAAATATTAAAAATATCTTATGATTATTTTTCAAATCAATTTATATATTCAAAAGATCATAAATATGAATTATTTAGTAGTGGTAAACCATTAGGTTATTTTATATTAAATGAACATAATGTAAAAAAACAAACTAAAAAAATAAAGAAAAAAATAGATATTGCGAGAGAATTAGGTAAATGTATAGAATATTATATTAAAAGTTCTTCTGGATATATTACATCTGATATAATTAAAGGTAACTTAAATATAAATACTGGTAAATATTGGGTTCATTCATATTGGAATAAAAAAGCTATTATAAAATTAATAATTGAACCTAATTTAGGTAAAGAAGGTAATTCAGGTAATGTTAGTAAAACTGAATTAATTGATTATTTAAAAATTAATATAGAGGAAGATATATTTAATAAATTAAGAAAAGATATTATATTATTATCTGAATATACTAAAGATGAATTATGTGAATTAATTGATATAATATTTAGAATTAAAACTATGTTAAATAAAGATATTTCTTATTATGTTAAATTTGATTTATTATATCATAAGTTAAAATAAATTTGAATATTAATTAAAAATATATTAACATTATATATATCATGATTATATCTGAACAAATATTTAACGATACAATCAGTTTAATTTCATCTGAATTAAATAAAGATATTGATAATATATTATTATTTAAATTAAAAAAACAATATGAAGGATTATGTAAAGATAATAGTTTTATCTTAAAAAATTCTATAAATATTATTAAACGATCAATGGGTAGAATTGAAACATTTGATAATATAAATTATATTAAATATGATATTTCATATAAATGTGATACAATTTCACCTAATAAAGGTGATAAGATATTAGATAAGAAATGTGTTGTAAGTAATATAAATAAAATGGGTATTATCGCATATTTTCAAATTGATGAGAAATATAAAACAACTGATAATGATTTTGACAATAGTCCTTTAATTATTATAATACCTAATGAGATTATAAATGAAAGTGAAACATTAAATTTAAATGATATAACTATTGGTAGAAAATTAGATATTGAAATATTAGGCCATCGTATTAAATATAGAAATGAAAAAGTTCAAATTGTGGGTAAAATTTTATAATTAATTTAATATTTATATTATGAATATCGAAGAGAAAAAAATATTCATTTATAAGAATATTAATAAAATAGATCATCATAATGAAATAGTTGATTATATCAAAACAAATGATATAAAATATACTGAAAATAGTAATGGTTTTTTTGTTAATATTAGTTTAATAGATGAACATATTAATAATATTTATAATATTTTACAATATACTATTCATAATAATATTGAAAATGATAATATGGTTATAAAAAAACAAGAAATGATTATAGATAATAATAATAATATTATTAAAAATACATTAAATAATTATAATATTGAATTAAAAAACTTTAATAAAAAAGAAAATAAAATTATAATTGAATCTAAAAAATATAAATTTGATAATTAAAGATATTTTATTTATTTATAATAATAAGCATGGATATTTTCAAAGATTTAAGATCTAAAAATAATAATTATTCTGAAAAGATTGAAGTAAATAAATTTACACAATCCATTTCAGAGAAGAAGGTATTACCTGTTAAAGAATCATCTAAAAAATATGATAATGATGTTGTAAAAACATTTAAAACTATTTTTGAATTAATCTTATCTATTAAAGATGTTAATTATACTCTATTAGAGTTCCAAGAATTACATAAATATATTTCTGATAAAAAATTAGAATTATGTTCTATTGTTGATACTGAATATCCTACATATAATTTTAATAAACGAATGTTATCTAAATCATTAATATGTAAAAATCTACAACAAATTAATGATAATAATTTATCTTCATTACTATTTTATAATGAACATTTCAAGATTAATTTAATTATTTATAATAAATCTGATAATAAATATTATAAAACAGGATTAAAAAACTATGAAAAAATTTATATAACATATCATAATAAAAAATGGACTATTTTAGATATAAATAATAATGATATAAACTATTCAGATATTAATGAATTAAATACTATTATTGATATAGATTTAAAAAATAATATAATATATGAACCATATCTTAAGGCATTTTCACATTATAAATTACCTGATTTAATTGAGATAGCCGAAGAATATTCTATGAATATTTTAAAAGAGAATGGTAAAAAAAAATCTAAAAGAGAATTATATGATGAAATTAATTTATATAAATTATAATATAATCTATCTTATTAATATTTTTTTTTATAAATTTGAATATTTAAAATTATAATAATATAATATATTATATATGGAAATCTTAAATAAAGAAGAAGATATCCAAAACCATATTAATCATGCTATATCTAATGATAATTTAGAATTAGAAGTTATCTTAGGTAGTAAAGAATCTAAAAACCCTATAAATAAAGATATATTCATAAAACTATTATATAAATTAAAATCTGATTATGATTTAATATCAGAATCTATAAATTTAGATATAAGAACAAATAATAATGGATTTCCGTCTAATACAAGATGTAGTATATTAGATTTAGAATCAATTAAAAGATATTGTATAACTAATTCATTAGAAAATATAACAAATTTATCATTTATGAAGAAAAGTAATTATAAAAATGATAAAATTCCAAATAGTAAAATTGTAAATGAAGATTATAATTTTAGAATTAATTTAAAATTAGAAGATGATTTAGATTATAATGAAAAACAAATATTAAAATATAATAAATCATTAACTTATAAAGAAAAATATTATAGATATAAAAAAAGATATAGTTTTATAACATCAGACAAACTATTTAGGATAGATTTATCAATAGTAAAATCAACTGAGTGGTTGTTTAAACAAAAGAAATTTCAATGGGCAAAAACATTCAAAGATGCTGATATTTTAAATAGACCTGAACAATATGAATTAGAAATTGAATATATAGGCTCTATTAGTAAAAAAGATAATGGTGTTATTATGATTAATGATTATTATAATAAATTAAAACAAGGTATAGAAAATCCTATATCATTAAGTGGAAATATATCAAATCCATTATCATTAGTTGTAGATATAGATGAACCTTCAAAAAAAAATTCAGAATATATGCAAGATACTTTATTAAATTTACCAAAAAAACCACCAAGTGTTAAGAGTAAGATAATAGGTAAGTTTGTTAAAATTAAAGAATCTGTAATAGATGAAGAAATATATATTGATGTTAAAGATACATTATTTGAATATAATATATTAGTAATAGATTTTCAAGAAGATTATGATAATAAAGGTAATCATGTAAAATTACAATTTAATGTTAAATCACCTACTAAAACTAAATTATTAAAACAATTAGATGATTTAATACCTGAACATAATGATAAAGATTTTACACCCGATTCTTTAACACCAGCTAAGAAAAAACAATATTCTAAAATAATGAAAAAAATAGAATCAGTAAAAAATGATGATATTGTAATGTGGGTATCATTGGATGATATATATAGTGAATATTTTGATGTAAATGATCTAATTATGGAACTCTATTATTCAGAACAAATTGGATCTGGTAAGAGTGATTTAGATAAAGAACTTAAATTTAGTAAAGAAAAACTTGATTTATTAACTGATAAATGTATTGAATTATTAAATAATCATTTAATATATTTATTAGAAATTATTCATAATAATAAATTAATATTATCTGAATCACAAAAAGATACAATAATTAAAAGATATAAATTATTAACAAATCAAAAAAAGAAAAAATATACTGAATTTACTGGTCCTCAACCAATAACATTAAATTATGAGAATTTATTATTAAGTAATGATATAAATATTAAAAAAGGTTATGCTGTGACTGAAAAAGCTGATGGTATTAGATGTTTATTATTTATAACAGATAATACTGGTTATTTAATTACATCTAAAATAGAAATCATACCTACAGGTCTTAAATTTCCAAATGTAAATGGTGAATGGTTATTAGATGGAGAATATATTAGTAATGATAAAAATGGTGAAAAATTAGATAAAAATTTATATATGATATTTGATGTTTATCATAATGGTAAAATGACACCTAAACCAGCCCATACTTATCCATGGTTAAATACTAATAAATCTAAATCTGAATCTAGATCTGAAATATTAAATAATTTTAAAGAATTAATTCAAGATATAGAATTAAGTGATATAGATAATATTAGAATTGATATAAAACAATATGAATATGGTTCACAAAAATTATCTAATCCTAAAAAAGACCCTAAAAAATATAAAGTAGAAACTAAACTTATATTCGATAAATGTAAAAATATCTTAGATAAACAAGATTCATATGAATATTATATTGATGGATTAATTTTATTACCTACTTATTTAGGTGTGAAAGGTGATAGAATTGATAAAGGACCTGTAGATATCGGAGGAACATGGAATTATAATTTTAAATGGAAACCTCCTGAAGAAAACACTATAGATTTTAAAATTAATATAGAAAAAGTAGGTGATTCTAAAAAAGAAAAAGTATATACAATAAATGATGAATTAGGTATAATGAAAAAATATAAAAAATTAAATTTAATCACAGGATATAAAGAAGAAGAAGATATGTCAATAGATTTCTGTATGAAACTATTAAATGATGAAAAACCATCATTAGAAAAAACTAAGAAATTTAATCCTGATAATGATGGTAGTGTTGGTATAACAAATTTATTCTTAAAAGATAATAAATTATTATGTATAAAAGATAAATCTGAAATTAAAGATGGTGATATAGTTGAAATGAGATATAATAAAGATGGTGAAAATGGTATGATATGGGAACCTTTACGAGTTAGACATGATAAAATTTATCCAAATTTTCAAACTACTTGTAATAATGTATGGAAAACAATTACTAATCCTATTACTAATAAATTAATTCAAGGGATTGAGTCATATGATATTAATAAAGTAGTGGATTCGGTAGATAAAGGATATTATATTTCACAAAATAGAAGTCCACAAACTAAAATATTAACTACTTTACATAATTATATTAAAAATAGTTTAATATGTGGTGTATGTTCATCATTTAATAAACATATTCAATATTTAGATTTATCATGTGGTAGAGGTGGAGATGTAGAAAAATATAATAATCCAGATTGTAATATTAAATTTGTATTAGGATTAGATAAATCTAATGTAAATGAAGCATGTAAAAGATTCTTCTATTTAAAAAATAAACAAACTGATGGAGTATTCTTACAATCAGATACAAGTTTAAATATTAAATCAAATGAATCTAATATGGATATCGACCATTCTAAAGTAATTTTTGATATATTATATGGATTAACTACTAAAATACCTAAATCTTATAATGAAATTAATAAAAAATATAATGGATTAGCTAAAAATAAGTTTGATGTAATTAGTAGTCAATTTACTTTACATTATTATTTAAAAGATGAAGATACATTTAATGGATTTCTATCAAATGTAAATGATAATATAAATACAGGCGGATATTTCATTGCTACATTTTATAATGGTAATAAATTATATGATATATTATCTGAAGAAGATACATTAGAATATATTACTGATAATGGTGATACAATATATAGAATTAATAAAGAATATGATGAAGAAGATTCAGATAATTTTGAATATGATGAGAATCATACTGAAAATATGTTTGGTAAAAATATAAATGTTTATATGGATTCAATTGGTCAAGAAATAGAAGAATATTTAGTAAATATGAAGTTCTTAATTGATTCATTTAAAAATATTGGATTAAAATTAGTTACACCTAAACCAGATAAAAAATATGAAAATATATTTAAAAATAGTTGTATTAATAATGGATTTGGTACATTTGAAAATGTAATAAATGAATTACCTAATATAGCAAAAGATAAAACAGATACAATATTTCAGAAAAGATATAAAGGAGCAGCAAATATAACTAAAGATGAAAAACTTAAGTTATTAAGTGGATTAAATGTATATTTAATATTTCAAAAAGAATAAGTAATAGGTTTGAAAAGAAAATCTTTATAATTGATTAAATTATTTTAATAACCCGCCAGTGCCACCGCACCGATCGCGGCCTCCATATCAGAAGCCAAACAAGTTTTTTGAATCCCGTCGTTATATATCGGATTTAATCCGCAGTTCTCAGAAAAACAATCGACATTTTCGTTGCACTTTCCACCTGTCATCTGACCCTCAACAAGTTTACAACCGCATACATTCTTAAGCATATTTGCTAATAGCACCCCTAGGATAAGCGCAACAACGCAACACATAATTGTTTGAGTATTCATTTTTTTTTATAATATAACTTAGATTTTTTTTTTTGTTAATTAAAGAATTAATTTAATTTTTTAAATAAATACACTATTAATTTAATTTTTTAAATAAATACACTATTAATTTAATTTTTTAAATAAATACACTATTAATTTAATTTTTTAAATAAATACACTATTAATTTAATTTTTTAAATAAATACACTATTAATTTAATTATTTTAAATAAATACACTATTGATTTAATTATTTTAAATAAATACACTATTGATTTAATTATTTTAAATAAATACAATTATCATTTAATGGTAATTCATATTTTTCGCACCATTCTTTAGAATTTAATATTTGTTTTTTTATTCTATCATTAATATTTTTACAATCAAACTTCAATATATTATTTATATAATCAATTTGATTTTGAACGAAAATATCATTATATTTTTTTATTATATTTATAAATTCTTCAGGTAATTCTATATATAATTTATCAACTGTATTATAATATTTAGATAAAATATTAATTATTTCTTTATTAAATCCTTTAAATCCTTTACAAACTATATATTTTTCAGAATTGGATAATCGACTGATAGTTGGTTTATAAATATATACTTCATCATATGATAAAAATAGTAAATATAATAATTGAATAGTTTTATGATAAAAAATATCAAAAACTTTTAGGATGAATGAACCTTTTAATTGTTGAATATTTAATGCTATATAAATTTCAGAATAAATTAATTTATAAGAAGATAATTCTTGTTTATTAAAATCATTAGAATAATCAAATCCACCATCAGCAGTAACTATATTACATTTTTTAATAGATTTAATAAAATCATCTGATGTTTTTTTAATATAAATATTACCTGTATTTCTATATTTATTTAAATGAACTTTAGGATTATTAAATAATTTAGAACTCCAGAAAGGTATTTTTTTATCATTAGATAATAATGTAATACCATAAATGATAGGTGAATCCATGTCTAATAAACAATTAATAAATCCACCAGGTCCTTCAGCTATACATGCAGAGAAATCTAAATTATCTATATTAAAATCTTTAATAATTTCATGTATTTTAAAATATGATCTAGATATTGGTATAATATTGGCTACATTTCTAGAATTATTAGATGAAGTATAAATATATTCATAATTATTATTTAATTTTTTATATTTCTCCCATTTAGATATTTCTACATAATCTATTTTACATTTACATTTATATAATTTAGTTAATAATTCATTATCAATACATTCATTTTCGGATGTATTTATAACATTTATAAAAAGAAGGTCATCATTAAAAATAATTTGAAATGATTTCATAAAAATAATTATAGAATAATTTTTAAATATAAATTAATATAATATTATTATATAGAACAAGTAGAACAATTTAAACTATCATCTACTAACATATATGATTCATTAGAACCAAATGGATTACTAGGCATAATATTACCAAATACAAAGTTACCATTAATTTCTTTTTCATTCTCATATTTCCATGATTTATATACATTACCACCAATTTCATCATAAGAGAAATCTTTAACAGATTTGATTAAATCATCACTTTGATTAATAACACCAACTGAATTTAATACATTACTATCATTTTTCATTAATTCTTTGGGTATTTTTTGTAATTTATTATTGAATTTACATTCTAATTCATTATTATTAGATAATTTACAATTATCAGGTAATACTTTATCTTTTAAATTAATATATTTATTATTTTCATTATTATCATATAAATAACCCATATTAGTTAATTGATTTGTAAAATCGGCTGATGCAAACTCCGGATATTTAGTTAAATATTCATCACTATCAGCATTAATCATTGTTTCTGATCCATCCCATACTTTAGCTAAACCTTGTCTAGTATAATTACCAGGATCAGCATCCATAGTATCTTTATGAACATGGAATGGATCAAAATATATTTGTTTATTTTTATAATTATCAAATCCATTATCTCTAATCACTTTAACATTAGGATCATTAGATAATAAATTATTATTATCACTATTTAAAGGACTATATCCAGGTGATAAAGGATTACTAATAGTAGATAACATAGGATCAGGAAATTTACTAAATGGATCGTCATATTTAACTTTTTGTTTTGATTTATTATTAATATTATTAATAACACTATTTCTATTATTTTTCACACTGTTAAAATGATTATCAATGGTTGTATTTTTAATCTTATTTAATACATCATTCACACCATTTCTGTTTTCAATTATATTCTGTAATATAATTAATAATGTAAATGATAAAACTATTAGTAGAATAATATTCATATATATTATATATTAATATAAAAAATTATCAATATTTATTAAATTATCTGTTTCATATTCTAATGTAATATAATCATTATATTTCTTTAAAATTATTTTAATATTATCAATAATATTTTCATATAATATATATTCTAATTCTAAATCTGTATTGTGAAAATTAAATGGTTTACATTCACTCATAACTAATTCTTGAATTAAATAATTATTATCAAATAATATTTCTTTATCTATTACTTTATTAAATGTTAAATTAGAATTATTAGATAAAATCATTACATTATTTATCCAATATTCTTTCACATCATCTTTACAAACTAATTTATATTTATTAATTAAATCATTAAATTTATTAATATTAATTTTATTATTAAATATTTCATCATTAATTTTATCACAATAATAATATTTATACATTTAACCAAAAGTATTTTCACTAGAGTATTCTATATATAAGAAACCGTCTTTATCTTTAAATTTGTTATAAACTTCACTTAAAAGTAATGTATTATTACAAAGTGTGTTATTTACAAAGAAGAATAATGCTTCGGAAGTATCTAAATTAATTCTTTTTCTTATAATATATAAGAATTGACTTAATGTCATATCATTTGGGACTAAATATTTATTTTTATCGATATCTTTTACTTTAGATTTTTTTGATTTTTCAACAACAATAGGGATTCTATCCGGATATTTTTCAATAATTTTTGTAGATTCTTTAATTCTTTCTTCTTCAGTTTTCTTTTTTTTAAAGTCAAACATATATAATATTTCATTTATTTTTTTTTTAAATATTTAAAAAAAAAGTATTTAATAAAGTAAAATGAAAAATGTTGTCCGAATTAATATTGATAATAAAATGAATGATTTAGAATTAAATATTGAAAATAGAAATATTATTAATTTATTAAATAAAAAATCAAATACAAAAGGTAAAAGTAATATTAGACAACTATATTCTTGGACAAATAATTCTAAAATAATTAAATGTTATGGATGGTATGAAGGTGAACATGATTGTATAAATAAACATGAATTAATACCTAATGGATCTTCTAAATTTTTAGATGATGATTCATCAACTATATTATTATATGGAGATATATATTTGATATGTTTTGAAAATAGTAGAATATGTGATTTTACTGTATCCGATTATGCTGAATTTTATGAAATAATTAATGAAGGTTTTGATGATTGTGATTCAGAATATGATTCAGCTGATTCAGAAGAAGATTACGATGAAGTATTAGATAATGATTTAGATGAAGATTATGTAGAAGATGAAGATGAATTAAATGATGAATTATTAAGTGATTATGAAATAGTTTCAAGTGAAGATAGTGAAGAATTAGATACAGACAATAATATTTATTCATAAATTATAATAGCAATATTTATTCATAATAAATGATAATTACAATATTTATTATTATTTAATAAAATATATTTATAAATTTGAATTTAATTATAATATATTAAAATGACATTAAATATGAACTCTAATAACGATGAATATCGTAATAGGAGTGTTGATAAAATTTATGAATATGTTAAAGATGATATTAAATCTAGAAATATTGAAAAAAGTATCTATAATTATATGATAGAATATTCAAAAGAAAATAATATTACTAGATCATGGACAAATAAAATATTCTTTAATCTATACTTTTCTAAAATTAGATCTATATGTTTAAATTTAGATAAAGAATCATATATTAAAAATAATTATTTAATTGAACAAATTAATAATGATAAAATAAAACCGGAAGATATCTCTAAATTATCAGTATATGATATATATCCTAATAATTGGAAGAAAATGATAGATGCTAAGATTAAAAGAGATAAAATTAAATATGAATTAAAACCTGAAGCAATGACAGATCAATATAAATGTAGAAGATGTGGTAGTAGAAAATGTTCATATTATGAAATGCAAACAAGATCAGCCGATGAACCCATGACACAATTCTTTACTTGTATTGAATGTAATAATAAATGGAAAATGTAATTAATATATACCTATACCATTATTATTACCAGTTCTGTTAATAGCGCAATTATCTAAACTACAATCTTGTTTTACAGATGGTAATGGAACTTCATATCCATATCCAGAACAACCATATAAATTTTTATAATTATTATTAATAGTATTAAATACTTTATCAGTATTATTAGTTAAATGGTATTTGTATTGCCAACTAGATAAAGGTTTATCACTTAGAACACTTTCATATTCTCTATTCATTTCACAATTAGGTTTATAACTAGTTAAAAAACGACCATCACTCATTAAAGCTGGACATCCTTGAAAGTTATTATTTGAAGCATATCCATTACTATTATTATTATTATTATTATTATTATTATTAGAATTCACGTTATTATTAGACATTTATATATATTAATTTATATTTTTTTTTTATTATATTAAATTAATTAAATGAACTTAAATAATTTAAGTATGAATCAAAAAATAGTTATAGGAATTTCTTCTATAACTATTTTAACATTAATTTATCAATATATAAAAAATATATTTAATCCTAAAAATAAAAAAATATTAGAGGGTCAAGAAAATGTAAATCGTTTAAATAATCTACCAGTATCTATTAATAATAATAATAATAATAATAATACGGATAATTTATTAACTGAATTAATTACAACTATGAATAGTCAAGCAGAGAAATTAGATAAAATATATGAAGAAATTAGTGAATTTAATCATATATATCAAGAAAGATTATTTGAAGAATTAATGCCATCACAAATGACTAAAACTATACTTCATTTATCATCAATAGATCATTCAAGTGATGGTTTAGGAAGTTATGTATTCGATTTAGCTTCAAATGATAATTCAGGATTAAGAAAATTAAATAATATTATTAATTTAAGATTATTAAGTGTTCAAATACCATATATACCACATAATATATATGAAGGTGATAATAATAATAATAAATTAAAATTTATTGAATTAAATGAAATAACTATAGAAGAAGGTAAATATGATATTTATTCATTAATAAATAAAATAAATAATCTATTAACAGATATATTATTTAATTTTAATAAAACAAAACATACTATAAGTATTAAAAATAATACAGGTAGTTCTATTACAATAGATACAAGTTATGTATTATTTAAAAGATTAGGTTTTCATGAACAAATTACTATAACTGGTGGTGGAGAATATATTTCAGAACATATACCTGATATATCTGTTCATTATATTGATATTATTTCACCTGATATACATCCTAGAAGTGCTACTTTAACAAATAATCATTCAACTATATTAAAAAGAATACCTTTCACTGGTAGTATGGGTGATTTAATATATTATGAATCAAATCATTCTGATTATATTTCACAAGAATTATTTATACCTGACCTTAGTTCAAATATATCAACATTTACTTTAAATTTAACTAGACATGATGGAACACCTTATGATTTAAAAAAATTACATTTTGATTTAAAAATTGAAGTAACTGAATTAATTGAACCAACATTATTAACTGAATTAAAATCACATATGGAAAGAGATAGAGCTAAATTTTTAGAAAAAGATAATACATTATAATTAAATATAAATTATTATTATAAAATAATTAATTTAAGAAGGTGGTATTGGCCAAGTTATATTTGTTAATTCACCTTCCGAATCTAATTGTGGTGTTTGAGTATTGGTTATATCTCTTAATGCTTGTCTATATGTTGACCACGCAGTCCTTTCTTCATCAGATGTAAATGGATAATCTGATAAACCATATCTATCTGTGTCCATTAATCTAAATAATCTTTCATCTCTTAATAGTTTAAGTGGATATAAATTTTCTAATTCTGTTTTTTTAGCAATTATTTCTTCTTCTGTTGGTTTTGTATAATTATTATTTAACCAAACAATAGAACTATAATCATTATCTAGCATAGTTAATTCAGCACCAGGTACTAATTCTAGAATACATTCTGTATATTATATATTATTCATATATATATATATATATATATATATATATATATTTATTATAATTATACTATAATGTTTACGCAACCTTTTCTGCATATATACCAGATTTAGTTATACTTAATGTTCCAGATGATGTTTCGCCAGCCTGTAGTTTTATTGTATCTCCATCCACCAAATCTTCAACATGAATCATTACCTCTGGGACATAAGTATTATAACCTCTAGAACTACCCCAACGAGAAGAAGAATAAGTTGAACCAAGTGTTAATAATGCAGTAGAATTTTTTATTATTCTAATCTTAAATCTATTAGTTGAAGAAGTATACTTAAAGTTAAAATAAGCAGTAATTCTGTATGTACCAGCTTCTGTAATAGATAATTGTAGACCAGTTACATCAGTATAAGTAGATGATGTGAAAATATATACAGAATCTTGGACTGCAGATACTACAGCTGGTAGTTTATCATTTGCTAAAGTGCCAGTTATACTTGATGCTCCTAAATCAATTGCTAATTTATTACTTTCAATTACAGCACCACCATTAGTTTTTAAATCAAGTGCTATGACAGCAGATGATGCTGTTAATCCATCACCAGCAAATTTAGTTGCTATATCATCTATACTTTCTTTTTTAGTCGGATTACCAGCTGCATCCATATCTGAAAAGGCTATAAAATCACCACTAGCAATGTTTCCAGTAGCTAATCCATTAATATTCATACCTACTGTTACAGCAGCAGATTCAGAACCACTACCAGTCACTGTAATACCCCCATCAGTAGCATTTGCCACAGTAGATACATAGTTCCCAGTAGTATGTGTGCCTAATGTTATTAAATTATCTAATGAACTAGCACCTGTTCCTCCTTTAGCAACAGATAATGTACCAGTTATACTAGTTGCTCCTAAATCGATTGCTAATTTATTACTTTCAATAACAGCTCCACCATTAGTTTTTAAATCAAGTGCCATGACAGCATTAGTAGATGCTAATCCATCTCCAGCAAATAAAGTGGCAACATTATCTATAGAGGTTTTCTTAGTCGGATCATTAATTAAGCTTTCATCTGAAAAAGCTATACAATCACCACTGGTGATAAGTTCCATACCACTATCAGCTAATCCATTAATATTCATACCTACTGTTACATCTGCAGATTCAGAACCACTACCAGTCACTGTAATACCTCCATCAGTAGCATTTGCCACAGTAGATACATAGTTCCCAGTAGTATGTGTGCCTAATGTTATTAAATTATCTAATGAAATTGCGCCTGTTCCTCCTTTAGCAACAGATAATGTTCCAGATAAAGAACTTGCAGGATAACTACTACAATTTGATAAATTACCCGAAGCAGGTGTACCCAAAGCAGGTGTTACTAATGTAGGACTTGTTGCGAATACTAAAGATCCTGTCCCTGTTCCATTGTTAATAATACCTCTTAATTGATCAGAAGTTGTTCCCAAAGCAGGAAAAACACTTAGATTATTATTGGTGTAAACACCATTAGTTACTGTAGCAGCATTTCCAGTAATGTTTCCATCAACAGAAGTAGTTGTTAAGACACCCGTCGAAGGATTATATTTTAACCCTGTATCTGTTTCTATTTGTTGTGTTCCTGTTGCACCATCTACAAATGTTAAATAAACTGTTTCGTTAGCAGTATTATTTGCTGCAGCAGTAATATAAAGCGTTGTAGTAGCATTAGTAGCTGTATCGGCATTTCCTGAAGTATTTTGATTTCCTACTGTATTAACACCTGGGAGATTTATATCTCCTGTTCCATCAAATGATACTCCGCCTATATTTCTTGCTGTCGCTAAAGCAGTTGTAGTATCAGAATTTCCAGTTAATGCACCTATAAATCCTGTTGCCGATACATTACCAGTAACTGTAATTCCATCTGAAGTAGTTTCAAACTTTTTTAAATTATTATGATGTAAATCAACAGAAGAAGCTCCATTAAAAACTGCCATAGTTTTTGACCCTGCTGCATTTTGAAAAGTTTGTGTTCCAGATCTATAAAATATTGAACCCGTTCCAGTATCATCTATATAACTATTACTACCATCATGATATATTTGTAAGTCTGGTCCATCACCTAATGAAAGTTTTGTGTTATCACTTAAGTTTAAAGAATTACTAGAAAATGTTAAATCAGAACTTGATTCTAAGTTAGTTGTTCCACCATATAATATTTGATTATCTGTAAATGATGTAGCACCAGTTCCTCCATCACCAACTGCTAAAGTTCCAGTCATACTAGTAGCTCCTAAATCAATTGCTAATTTATTACTTTCAATTACTGCTCCTCCATTAGATTTTAAATCAAGTGTCATGACAGCAGATGATGCTGTTAATCCATCTCCAGCAAATTTATTTGCTATATCATCTATACTTTCTCTTTTAGTTGGAGCACCCGCTGTTCCTTCATCAGAAAAAGCAATAAAATCACCACTAGTAATTGTTTCTTGATCTAAATTATTTATATCTAATGATAATGTATTACCTGATTTTTCTAATCCACCACCAGCTGTAATCTGACCAGCACCTGAAAATTGTGTAAATGTTAAAGCATGTGTTCCAATTGTATCAGAAGAATCATCATTTGTACATACAAAACCGTGGTTTCCATTTACAGTTCCTTCACTTACAAAAGTGAAATCTGAATTAGCAGATTGCTCTACTACCATATCAGTAGTTCTAGTCCAACTCCCTGCTTTACATAAATATATACCATTTTCAGAACCAGTACTTTGATCTTTTACTAATACTCTATCATCTGCTGAAACTGAAACACCATCAATAGTTTGTTCATTAGATAATGTTATATTCGCAGTTGTAGCTACTCTACATGAACTTTTTAAATGTAATCCTTGTGCAACAGAATCAACATATGCTTTGATAGATTGTTGTGTAGCTAATTGTGTTGCTGAATTACTTGCCATATTATCTTCATCTAAAATAGCAGTACCTGATACACCTGTATTTAATACGGGACTTGTTAATGTTTTATTTGTTAGACTCTGTGACCCCGTTAAAGTTGCTACTGTAGAATCTATATTAAAAGTAATAGTATTAGATGAACCTACTGAATCTATACCTGTTCCTCCTGCTAATGTTAATGTTTCTGAATCAAGGTCTATATTAAGTGCTCCACCTGTATCACCTTGGAAATCTAAATCTTGTGCTGTAGATTGACTATCAATATATGCTTTAATAGATTGTTGTGTAGCTAAGTGTGTAGCTGAATTACTAGCCATATCATCTTCATCTTTAATTACTGTACCACTTATATCTCCTGTAGATGATATACTTAATCTTAAAAAACTAGAATTTGATGTAGGATTACCATTACTTAATGCTGAACCAGTATAAAAATTTAACGACATTGGTGTGGCAGTAGATGTAATTGTATCATCAACTATTCCTTTGATACTGGCACCTACTAAATATCCAAGCGATTTTCCTGTAAATTCAATATTTCCAGCAACGGAAGAAGCTGGTATATTACCATCATTTGCACCGGTCCTTTGTAATGTTAATCTTGCTCCGTAATCAGTATTACCAATTGTATCGTTTGATTTTTTTATTTGATTATATCCGACAGATTCAATGTAACTCCCAGTATGAATTTCTCCAGCATTAATTAGCTTACCTGTATCCGCAAATATTGATAAACCATTATTATCATGTCCCTCACCTATTTTAAAAGTAGTACCATCAAATGTTAAATCACTAGATCCACCGAATGCACCACTATTATTAAATTGTATTTGGGTATTTGAACCACCTGGTGTTCCTGATTGACCATCTATATATGCTTTAATAGATTGTTGTGTAACTAAAGATGTTGCTGAATTACTAACCATATCATCTTCATCTAAAATTGATACTTCTGTAGGTGTAGCAGAGCCACCTGAAGTATTACCTATTACTTTCATATCTGATAAATTAGACAATTTAGATAATGTTATACCACTATCTTTTATTCTTAATGATCCTGAACCATCACTTGCTGATAATTCAACTGTTGAATCATCCACACTTACTGATATATTATCAGTATTAGCAGTAATTCCATCACCACCTACTACATTTAATGTCGCAGCACCTGTTTCCGCACCACCTGTTAAACCATCACCTGCTACAACACTAGTTATATCTCCACTTCCACCACCAATACCTCTAGTTAATACATATTCAACTATACATGAACCCGATATATTTGATACTGTCCCACCTATTAACGTACATGTAAATTTATAAACATTAGTTGATGTTGTACTATATACAGCATCTAATAATAAATCACTTGAATTATTATTTGATATATATATATATTTAATATTGCTTTTAATTTCATTTAAATGTAAATTATTATCATTTGTATTGTTATCAGTATTATGTATATATAAATCATAATTATTTCCCCCAGTATGAAAAGCAGATATATTACCTGAAAGAGTATTATTACCTAAATTAGTTTCTGTGAAATTATATTCAAAATTAAAACCATGTATAAAATCATTAATAGGTATTAAATCATTCGACATGTATATAATATATATAAATTATAAAATTATTATAAATTTTCAACAATTCTCTTTGCTAATGTAGTTTTATTACCTGAATGTTGTAAATTCATCTCAATACATTTAGATTTTAATTCTTTTACAGACATTTTCATATATTCATCTAATTTATTAGAATCTTCTTCACTTAAATCACTTAAATCTTCTATATTTAAATTATTATTAGATTCATTATCTGAATCATTATCTGAATCATTATCTGAATCATTATCTGAATTATCTTCAACTTCAGAATCTTCATCATTTAATTCAGATTCATACACAACAGATACTAGTTCTGGTAGTTTTATTTCATTATCAGATTTTAAAATTTCTTCTGTTTCTTCTGTATCATTATTATTAATATCTGATAACATGTCTTCTACTTCACCAAATATATTATTGCTATTTTTAGGTTGTTTTTTTAACATATTAAAATCATGTGTCGATATTTCTGTTTTATTATCATTATTCATAGTTTTATTATCATTATTCATAGTTTTATTATCATTATTCATAGTTTTATTATCATTATTCATAGTTTTATTATCATTATTCATAGTTTTATTATCATTATTCATAGTTTTATTATTATTTATAATATTTCCTTGTTGTTTGGGAGTAATAGGTTGTTTAGGTATTATTTTTCTAGGAACTATACTTTTAGGCATTTTACTAAAAAATTTATGTAATTGTAAGTGAATATTATCAATCTCTTTAATAACCATATTATTCTTATTATCTAATTCTTCAAACTGTGTTTTTATTTTTTTAAGATCTAAATAAAAATATAAACTTACTAATGCAATTACTATAATTAATAATATTATAGGCATATTAGATTCGAATTGGAATGCTGGCATTATATATATTTTTAATTAAAAAAAATGATTAATTTAAACTTATTTTTTATTTTATATAATTATAATATATAATGGACAATACTTTCTTTAATTTAAAATTAGATTTAGAACCGAATATTATTGATATGATTTATGATATATTAAGAATGTCAACAATTCAAATAATTACACAAACAATGTTTTATATGAATAATAGTTCATTATCATTATTTAGTGAAACATTTATTAAAACATTTGTATTTATTAATTTTGGTATTATTGTTTATTATTTATTGATAAGGAAATTATTTAGTTTTGTATCTGATGATTATTTAAGAGTTACTGATAATACTTACACATCCACACCACCTATGACTAATACAACTTCTAATTCATTACCTAAAGCACCACCAATGAGTCCTCCATCACCTCAACCAACTCCACCAACTCCACCACCTCCACAACCTCCATCAACACCTCCACCAACACCACCAATGAATAATTCTCCGAAATCTAATTCAAATACTTTATTAAATAATAATAATAATATAGCTAATAATTCTACTAATACAGTATTATAAGAAATTTAAAATAATATATTAAAGATATTTAAAATAATGATAAATATTATTATAAATGGAACAACCTAAAAAAAGAGGTAGAAAAGTTGGATCTAAAAATAATAAAAATAATAATGTAGTTAAAGGACCACCTAAAAAACGAGGTAGAAAACCTAATAAAAAGGTCATTACAAATGATAATCCAGTATTTGCTAATGATAATTTAAATATAGATGATTTAATTATTAAATTAAATAATGATAAAAAAGATAATAATTTAAATTTATCTTTAGTAATTGAAGAAAATAAAGATATTAATTATTCTAATAATGAAAGGAATAGTCAATTATGTTGGAATTGTTGTCATAGTTTTCATAGTGTAGTCCATGGCTTACCTATAAATTATAATAATGATGTTTTTCATACTATAGGTGATTTTTGTTCAGTAGAGTGTATGTCTAGATATGCTGTTGATAATATGAATGATGATATATATGAAATTTTACCATTAATTAATATGTATAATAATAAAATTAATAATTGTAATAAAAAAGTAAAATTAGCACCTAATAAATTATTATTAACTATATTTGGTGGTAATATGACTATTGACGAATATAGAAATGATAATACAATGTATGATATAAAAATGCCTATAATTATTCCTGTAAATTATAATATTAATCAATATAATTTAAAAAATAATAATAATTTATCTGATTTAAAACTATATAGAAAGAAAAAAGTAGAAAATAATAATAGTATATCTAATAAATTAAATATTAAAAATATTTAATTATTTAATAGGATAATAATATTGTTGTATAGAATTCATTATAATAATACTTTTCACTAAATCATTATTAATATATTCATTTAAATATTTATTTAATTTTTCAGGACTAATATTTTCATTAATATTTATTTTAGGTAAATTATTATCATAATTTAAATTATCTACTTTATAAAAAATATAATTATATATATTTTTTAATTTAAAATCTTCATAATTATTTAAAATATCATAATATACATTAAAATTATCTAAATTTATATTATTTAAAAAATTATAATTATTATTAAAATTATTTAAATATGATATTTTCTTTTTTAAAGATTTTGTATCTATATTTAAAGCATATTTATCCATATAATAATTAATATTAATAAATATTATAATTAACGAGTAATTTTAATTATATATTAAATAGAACGATTTTCTATAGGGTTTAATAATTCAGGTTTATGACATGTCTTATCCGGATTTATAGATTTATCAAAACTATCATAATCAAACATATTATTATCAATATATATTTTATTATATATATCTGGTTTAACATTACTAATAGTAAATAGATTGATTATAGGTTCATTATCACAGAACATATTATAATTAAAATTATTTAAATCATTACATTTTTTAATTTCATCATATTTAGTTATTGTATTTTGTATTATTTTATCAGATTCTATTTTTAAATCATTTATTAACATTACATATTCTTTTTCATATTCACTATCATATGTATTTATAGAAAATATAATAGAATTAAATTTTTCAATAGATGTATCTAAATATATTTTAGCATTTTCTAATAATGATTTAAATTTAATATTATCATTAACTTTATATATTATTTTAATATTTTTTATAAAATATTTATAATATTTTAATCCTAATTTATATGATTGAGGATCTATTCTTTCATATTTTTTTAATTTATAAAATATTTTTTCAGTATTACCAGTATAATTAGTATAATCTGGTATATTAGGTTTATTTATAATCTTATTAGAATATATATATACTAAAAATAATATCATAAAAAATATAATTGAATATTTTAAATCATAATATGATAGTATTATAAATATTATTATTAAAAAAAATATAACCATTTCATTCACATTATTTAACATAATATATTTAATTGATTATATATAAAAAAATTGATATAATTAAGATAAGTAATCCTAAAAATATGATATTTTCATTTTCAAATAAAAAAGACCTCATACTTTCTCTATATATATCAGATTCATTTATATCTTCATCATGTGTATTTTTAAGAATTATTTTAGTTTTTAAATATATATTATAATAATCATTATACATATTAGGTAGAATATTTATTAATTTATCAAATATTTGATTTAAAGTCATATTAATAAATTTATTTTCATTAACTGATATAGGTTTTATCATATTTTGTTCAGATTTTGTTTCAGTTGATATTCTATTTAATCCACTCATTAATTCAGGCCTTGATTCATAATCATTTATTAGACTGAGATATTCAGTGCTCATATATATAAATAATATATTAAATATTTGTTATTAAATGCACATTACCTAATATCATTCTTCTACAACAATATCTATGTAATCCTAATTCATCCATTACTTTTCCTTCAATAGATTTATCAGTTGTCTCTAAATTAATATAATCAATATCTAAATCTTTAATATTTGTAGTTTCTTTATTTTTTTCATCATTTACCTTTCTGATAAAAGGAATCCATTTATCTGAAACAGTTTTTCCACATGTGAAACAACGGACTGGAATAAGCATTTTATATTTATATATTATTATATTTTTAAATTCAAATTTATTTCTATAATATTTATAATGTATTTATATATATTTATATCTTTATTTATTATATTTATATCTTCTATTATCATATATTTAATATATCAATATTATTTTAATAATGATAATAAAAATATGGAAATATTAGATAAACAAAAATTATATGAAAGATTAATGAAAGATTTTAATAAAATATTTCCTGATAGAAATAGAAATTCAGGTGGAGTTCAATTCTTTAAACATATTATAGATAATTTAAATCCTAGTAAAAATGAGTTTGATTTATATAATCAATTTTATTGTGCTGTCAGTGGATCACCTATAGATCCTAAAAGAAAAGATATAAAAAATTTAATAGTTATGAAAGATTTAGATAATAATAATATATGCGGCGATTATTATAGATGTTGTATTCCTTGTAATTGTGATTTAATGAAATATGCTAAAGTTGAAAAAATGAATATATCATTAAGAGATGGTAATTATAATTATCATGTATTAACTATAAATGATCCTTGTCAAAATGAATCAGATATACCTGATTCTGTTTCTAGTTTTAAATGTAATAATAATAAAACTATAAATGGTATTCACACACCATCAGGTAGATTAATTGTAGGTATATTACATAACTCTAAATTATGTAGTCAATCAGATTTAGATAAAATTAATACTAGTGATATTACAGGTAAGTTTTGTAAAGAAAGAAACTCTACAGACCCTGATAATTTAAGAGGAGGTATGGGCGATATATTTGTTAAATTAAGTTTAATAGGTGATATGGATAGTTCAACAAATATCGGACATAGTAATTTAAAAAATATATATGGAGAACCATTAATAAAATGTCAAAAATATCCTGACGATATGAGAGGATCTTGGGATAATAGTGGATACTGTAGTGAATTAGGTGGAGGTGTTCATCAGATATGTTTTGATGTTAATAATAGTAGTAAGGATTTTTCTAAAGATACTGGACAAAGTAATTGGTCTGAAAGTAGAGTAGGTAAAAATCATTGTATGTGTTTAGGAGCATGGAGTTTATATAAAGCAAAACAAAATAATGATTTAATAGATGAAACATATAATGAATTAAATTGTGAAGCCATACCTGAAATGTCATTGAATGAAAGTTATGTAGGTAATTGGAATACATGGAATGGTAATGAATTAGATGATCAAGTTATAGATGGTGTAAATAGTTTAATGGAACAATGTTATGAAAAAGGTAATAATAATCAAAAAAAATATCTTAAAAATAAATATAATGAATTAACAAATTCGCGTTCAGAATTTCATAATACTGAAATTTATAATAAATATAGTATATAATTTTTATCTAATATATATTAATACTTTATGAGTGTGAATTTTAATATGATTGCCCCAATATCAGCAACTGTAATATCTATAGGTGGATTAATATTTCAACTGGGTAAACACTCTGAAAAATTAGATGTTCTAAATACAACAGTATATGCTCAAGAAAAAAAGGTTGATAATAATTATAAATATATAAATGATATGAAATTATTTATAACTAGAACAGACGAACGTTTAGATAAAATAAATGATATTAATGACGATCTAAAAGAAATAAAACATAAATTAGAAAAAATAGAATGTAAAATTTATAAATAATTATATTAGACTATTAACATAATCTCTTTGTTGAACATATACTGCTATAACAAAAGATACTACACCCATTAATAAATGAATATAATGTGGTGGACAATTTACTAAACCAAATACTGATGCTAAATTACAATGTTGAGAATGTGTAGCTAATCCCCAAAATATAGCATTCAATACAAAAAAAAGTGTGATTAAATTTTTTAACATTTATATTATATATTATATAATAATCTAATAAAATTTATATTGTAATGGACCTCCACCATCATCTTGTGGTAATATATGATCTATCTTTCTACATACGGATTTCGTAATAGGATTATTAAAATTATGTTTATAAAAGAACCATTGACTATAGATCGTTTTAAGTATTTTAGAAACATTGCCCTGACAATCCTCAATATCATGATTTTTAAATATGTCATTGATTAATAACTTTTGATATGATTGAATATCCATTTTACTTTACTTTTATTTATAATTTTATTTCAAATTTTAAAAAAAAGATTTTTTTTGTCTTTTTATTTTATATTGTTTTTTGTCTTTTTATAGTTTTATAGATTTAGGAATGCATATTACTGACCAGTTCGTATAGTTCTTTGTATCCGAAACTATCCACACCACACAAGACAACTACCTTGATGAGATAGTCTGAAATGGGTGTGATGTAGATACAGGGTGTCTGACATTCTTCATATCCTCTACGCTCAAGTTCTCGGGATACAAGAGCGTCAATGTTCTTTCCGTCCCTACCGATGATTACTCCGATACTATCCTTGTGCGCGGGCACATGGAAAGTGTATTTCTGGAAGAAGTGTGAATTGTGAGTATGCTTGTTGAAGACCATCGGTCCCGGACCATAATTGTATAGTCCTTGTCCATCTTCGCTTCCACCACCCAGAACAGATACCAGCATTCCCTCAGTATCGAGCTTTGGGTAAACCTTAGTAGCGCACCACAGATTCTTTCCTTGAGGTTTATACATAAGGTCCATGCGATATGGAGTGTGCCTAGAGAGTTTGCCAGCACCCTCAATGTTCATAGGAATATAGACATTTGGTTTCTGGCCAGCGATAGATCCGATACAGAAACCATGCTTGGAAAGGACAATGCGGACATCCTGAGTGGTATGAGACGGTGGAACTTGGAATCCGAACATTATTGGACCAACATCGCACGTCATGCGGTCCATATCCTTGTTCCATAGTTCATCAAGTTCGTCCATCATGTCTTCGTGAGCATCACCCTCTTCTTTAGCGACCATAAGGAGGAACTCAATCTCCATATCTTCACCAAAGTTGGGGTCATACTTGTCCAAAGGAAGAACACCGATGTTCTTCGCCATGACAATGTCCTCTTCCTCAACAGAAATGGGCACCCGAAACTCATAATCGTCCAATACGTTGCCTTCTGCGTCTCGAGTGAACTCCGAAGGGAATGCCTTGTAGGGAGTGGAACTGTTGAGATAGAGGGCCATTGTAATATGATAAGTTAAGTAAGTATTTAAAGTTTTTAAAGAGTTGTTCGTAAGTTTAAACAAGTTCTTTTTTGTAATCTACATTTATTCAAATGTAAATTTCAAATTTATTCAAAGAATTCAAAATTTTAATTAATTTCATTATTCTCATATTTTTTTATAAATTCACTTATTTCACAATTTAATTCTAATACTTTCATCTCTATTACCCATGAATATCTTTTTATAGGTAGTTTTTTTAATCTATTAATATTTTTTAAAAGAGATAAAAAAATATTATCTACTAACATCTTCTATTATATATTATTAATTATTCTATAAATATTAAGGATTATTATTAATATTATTATTAATATTATTATTATTATTATTATTATTATCATTATTAATAATATGATTAATAAGTTCTTGCTGATTGTTGATGAGATTATTAATGATATTAATATTATCATTATTGTTATTAAGATTATGAATGCTTAACATGATAAGATTAAACATATTAAGAATAGTATTTGTATCTTCTTGATTCATATAGTTATTTGTGATAATAGTATCCATTTGTTGATGAACACGATTGAGATTATCTTGGATATGTAATAGTGCTTGGTTATTATCCATATTGTTTTGATATGTATTTAGTATTTAAATAGTGATAATATAGATTTCAAATTTAAAATTTGAAAATTTAGTTGAAAGAATACTTAAATATAAAACAAGAATACTAATTGATATATAATAATAATGGTTGAATTTATGCTTGCAAAAGAATACACTAATGATATGAAAGTTCCACGTGGATTAACAGATTATAAACCACCAATTGGTTGGCTATTATCTGAAAAATATGATGGATATCGAGCTCGTTGGATTCCTGATAAACAAATATTTCTTTCAAGAAATCAAAAAGTATTTAATGCTCCAGAATGGTTTAAATGTGTTATGCCTAATGTTGATTTGGATGGTGAACTATTTGCTGGTAGAGAGAACTTTCAAGATATGGGTGTTGTAAGGAAGAAAATTCCAATAGATGAAGAATGGATTAATATTAAATATGTTGTATATGATTTACCTGAAGATGATAATGTGTTTGAAGATAGAGTAAAGAATCTTAAACAGGTAATTGAAGAATCTAAAATAGAATGGGATAAATTGAAAGAAGAATATCCAGAACCATTTAATAATATTGATTGTCCTGTAGTATATACAGAACAAATAAAGGTTAAATCTTTAAAGCATCTAGAAACTATTTATAAAGAAGTGCTTAAAAATGGTGGAGAAGGTGTAATGATTAAAGATCCTAAATCTCAATATGAAGACAAGCGATCTAATTATATGTTAAAATATAAACCATGTTTTGATGCAGAAGCAATAATAATAGATTATAAAGAAGGAGCTGGTAAATATGAAGGTATGCTTGGTGGGTTTGTATGTAGGCCACTAATCAGTTATGGAAATTATTCTGTTAAAGATGAATCTTATATATTCAGTATTTCAGGTATGGATGATAATATTAGAGATAATTATAAAGATACTCATCCATTAGGGACAGTAATTACATATGAATATTCGGGTAAGACTGATTCTGGGAAACCACGATTTCCAAGATATATTAGAATTAGAGATGATATTGTGATTAAAGATGATGATGGAACTAGTGATAAAAGAGATATGATTATTAGTATCTTTAATTCATTAGGAAATTTTGAGAAAGCGAATGGTGAAGTATTTAAAGCGAATGCTTATTTTAAAGTAATTCCTCATCTAAAGAATATTCAAAATGATAGTGGATTGACTGTTGAGAATCTAAAAAGTATTAAAGGATTGGGAAAAAGTTTATTAACTAAAATCCAAGAAATTATTGAAACAGGGAGTTGTCCAGCTTATGATAGGATAAAAGATTATGATGATATTAGACAAGTATTTATGGGTATTCATGGTATTGGACCTAAAAATGCTGCAGAACTAGTTAAAGCTGGTTTTAAATCAATTGAAGATCTAAGAAATTGTCCTAATATTGAAGATCATCTAAATAATGTTCAAATGATTGGATTAGAATATTATGAAGATCTTCAACTTAGAATTCCTAGAGAAGAAATTGTATATCATGAAAGATATCTAAAACAAGTTCATAAGTTATGTGATATTCCAAAAGGAACAGTGCATTTTACAATTGCGGGCTCATATAGAAGAGGTAAAGTTGATAGTGGTGATATAGATATACTATTTACCTCTAAGAATAAAAAGAAATATGATGAATTTATTGATAAATTAAGAGAAAATAATTATTTAGTAGAAGATTTGGCGAGAGGAACTAAGAAATATAATGGTATTTGTAGATATGGTAAGAATCCTTGTAGGAGAATTGATATTATGTATACTAAACCACAAGAATATCCATTTGCCATATTATATTTTACAGGATCTATGGAATTCAATACTAAAATGCGAGCAAATCTATTAGAACAAGGTCTATCACTAAATGAATATTCACTAAAAGATAATGAAACAAAGAAACCAGTAGACCATAAATTTGTTAAAGAAGAAGATATATTTGAATATTTGAATATGGATTATGTTCATCCGTGTGATCGATAGATAATAATATTAATTAACGTTTCTTAGGTTTAACAATAGTTTTTTTATCTTTACAACAATTATCCATATTATAAGAACAATGATTCCAATCACCTCTTATTTTAAATAGTTTACCGTTCTTTTTAATATAAGCACATCTACAACAATTATTAGCATTTTCTTTATTAATAGCTCTATATTCTTTTGAATATTGTTTTTTATGCTTTTTAATTTTACCGGTTTTTATTTTACCACAATTTTTCACACATTTATTTCTTTTAGACCATTCTTTATTCCATTGTTTTTTTTGTTCTGGTGATAAACCTTCGAACCTATTAAATTTTTTAGGTTTTTCACCCGATAGTTTACTACGAGTAAATCTACGCCTTTTAAGTTTAACTTTTAATATGTCATTACTACATTTCCTATTACATGACCAGTATTCATCAGTTATTTGTCTCATATCTTTTTTTAAGGAACCACCTGATTGATTAGTTACAGATTTTTTTTTCTTAGGTATTTTCTTTGTTTTTTTATATTTCTTAGATTTTTTCTTTTTCTTAGATCTTTTATATATATAATAACCTGTTGCGGCGGCGGCAGTAGCAGGTAAAACTATAGGTGCTGTAACTGGATTTACAGCAGCTGCTAAACATGGAATACAAGGAGCCACCATATATATATAATATGTTATATTTAAATATAAATTATATATGTGTTATTAAATATGGGTAATACACCTTCATCTACAAATTCTCATGCTGATTTATATGAGCAATATTTAAATGAGCAAAAAAGGATTATTGCAGCACAACAAGAACAAATTAATAATTTAACAAGAATGAATTTAAAAAATAATCCAGTGAATCAACCACATAGAATACCATCGAATGTATATTTACAAAGTATGCCAATACAACAACCTCGAAATACATATATGAATGATTCACATCAACAACCAATGCCTCAAATAGATTATGATAAAATGCCTTCTGCTAAATCACAGAAAGAAAAATTAAATCCATATAAAATATTAGGTATATCTAAACAATTTGATGAAAAATCATTAAAAAAAGCATATCTAAAAAAAGCATTAGTAACTCATCCTGATAGAGGTGGTTCAGCATTAGAATTTCAACAAGTATCTATAGCATATACATTATTATTAAAGAAATTAAATGATATGAATAATAATCATCAACATAATGATTTAAGAAATAATAGTAGAGATTTTAGTCAAAATCAATCACAAAATAATTTAAGAAATAAAAATATGTCGGATAATTTTGACATAAATATGTTCAATAAGATATATGAAGATAATAAATTAGATGATGTATATGATAGAGGTTATGGTGATTGGATGAAAAAGGATGATAGAAGTATAGAACAACCTAAAATGTTTAATAAATCATTTAATAAAGATTTATTTAATCATGAGTTTGATAAATATAAAGTTCAACAACAAAAAAAAATGGGATCACAGGTAATTAAATATGATGAACCTCAAGTAGATATATCTATGAGAGGTAAAGATTCATTGATGGTATTAGGTCAAAATAATGTAGCTGATTTTAGTGGCACTTCAGAAGGAGGTTTAAATTTTAGAGATTATAAAGATGCATTCACTAATTCATGTTTAATAGATACTGGTTCTATGAATATAAGTAATAGAAGTAATAGTATACAAGATGTAGAAAGGTCAAGGTCTAATATTTCATATCAAATGTCAGAACAAGATTTAAGAAAACAACATTTAAGTAAATCTAGACAAGAACAAGAAGAACAAGATAGAATACATAGATTAAATCAACAAGATAATAGAGCATTTACAATGTATGATAAAATACATTCAAGATTGATAGGATATCAATAATATAATTATTTACTTGATGCTATCATGCCTCTACGATTGATATAATTTCTTTGATCTTCAGTTGTGCAAACACATCCAGTAGAAGTAGAGAAAGTAGAAGGGCAACATTCAGGACTAGATTTATTTCTATATAACATAAATAGATTTTGATCATCATCAGGGACACCTGTAATGGATGGGCCCATACTAGAATATAAAGTTTTATCACATTTTAATGGAACATCTATACCTTGATATACACACATATCTTCTTTTTTACCTAAAGATACATTATTTTGTTTAACATATTTAGATACAGGATTATCTAATGTTAAGACTAATCCATCATAAGGACCCATTTGATATCCTGCAGCAACAACAAATTTATTTTTATTATATCCTTTAGGTCCATTATTATTATTAGAGTTTTGTAAACCTTTAGATATGCTATTTAATTTAGAATTATTTGTATTGTTTTTAGAATTAGATTTTTTATTGGAGGTATTAATTGTATTATTAGATTTAGAATTTTGTCCTTCAATAACATTTTTCATATTACATAAAACTAATATAGCAATTAAAGTTAATAATAGTAATATCATATTATTTTTTCTAAATTTATATGCTAAACCTAAATAACATATCAATACAACAACGCTAATAATTTGAATCATTATATAAATAATAAATATTTTATTTTATTTTAAATTAAATATTTAAATATATTATTTAAATATAATTTAACAAAATTATATTAAATGAATGACTATACTTTGAACAATAAATGGGTATTATGGTTTCATTCATTAAAAAATCCTAATTGGGATAATAAATCCTATATAAAAGTAATAGAAATAAAAACATTACTTGATTTTAAATTATTAAATGATGTATTAAGGATAAATCATTTACAAAATGGTATGTTTTTTTTAATGAAAAATGATATATTTCCAACATGGGAAGATCCAAAAAATAGATTAGGTGGATGTATTTCATTTAAATATGATAATAATATTTTAAAAGAATGGTTAAAAATATTATTATTATGTATTACAGATAATTTATCAAATAAAAGAAATATTAATGATATAAATGGATTATCTATATCACCAAAAAAAGAATTTAATATAATTAAAGTTTGGATTAAAGATGATTCTAAAGATCATAAAAAAATAATAAAATCATATGAACCGTTTATTACATTAGATAAAAGTATATATAAGAAACATGAATTAAGTTATTAATTATTATTATTACTAATAGGTGCTAAGCATAATTTTATATCACCAATACTAGCAATATTATATTTAATAATTAATGGATAATCATTTTTAATATAAATATTAATAATATTACATAAATTAGTGCATTTAGTAAATAATATTAAATATTTTAATGAATAAATTCCTTGAATAGGATATTCAGAAGTTTTACAAGATGTAAATTGAATACCATTATCAGTTTCACCTAATACAGTTTCTTGAGAAGCAAAATCTCCATTACATGATAACATTAATTTATTACCGATACTTTTAATTTCAATTTTTTCAGAAATATTAATCATATCTCTAATAATTTTTTGGAAATCACCTGATGGGAATGTAAGTTCTGTATCAAATTCAGCAGGCGGGATATTAATATCTTTTTCTTCTATATCTAATAGGTTTAATTTATAGGTTGTTTGAGAATTTTTTTCATCATTATGAATTTTAATACCTAATTCATTTTCATTATTAGTTTCCATAAATAATGTTAAAGTATCATTATTAGACATAGTTTTAATAAGTTTGTATAGATTTAATAGATTTAATCCAATATTAATTTTTTTAGAGCAAAAAAAATACTCAAACTTTTCACCAAATAATTTCATATGAACTAAAACATTCGCAGTAGAATCCATAGCTATTAATTTAATACCATTTTCATCAATTGTAAAATTAGCATCAGTAAGGATTTCTTTTAATGATTCTATTAATATTCTTATAGCACCCGTTTGAACAGTTTTTATATTAAAAATATAGTTTCCATCGGACATAATTATATATAATTATAATATTTCTCTTTAAATATTAAAACGAAACTATACATTAAATCTAGGAGCTATAGACATAGTTTGTAATTCTTGCATAAGTAATTTACAAGAATATGGGATATTCACTTTATGAATATTACTATAATTATTACAACTTTTACATTCATATATATTTTTCTCTTTATTAGCAGAAGCTATTAATCCACATTTATTACAAATGAATACACTAAAATCATCTGATAATTTAATCATTCTTTCATATAGGAAATGAGAAGCACCATGAGCAATCATACAATCACGTTCCATTTCACCAAATCTTAGTCCACCATATGATGCTCTGCCTTCTGATGGTTGTCTTGTAGCTGATACAATAGGTCCAGTAGATCTAGAATGTATTTTATCACTTGACATATGTTTTAATCTTTGATAATATGTAGTGCCCATAAATATACTTGTATGTATTTGTTCACCAGTCTTACCATTATATAATATATCATTCCCATGTTTATCAAAATTATAATGTGTTAAAATATTTTCAATATTTTTAACATTAACTTTATCAAATGCTGTTCCATTACCTAAATTACCAGTCATACAACATGCTTTACCTAATATAGTTTCGAATAATTGAGCAATAGTCATTCTACTAGGAACAGCATGAGGATTAATTATAATATCTGGAACAATACCGTCTTTTGTAAATGGCATATCTTCTTGTTCATATATCATACCAATGGTTCCTTTTTGTCCGTGTCTAGATGAGACTTTATCACCAATATTAGGATATCTATGTTCTCTAATTTTAACTTTACATATTTTATATCCTTCTGAATTATTATTCACATAGCGACTATCAGTAAATCCTTTTTCATTTTTTCTCACTGAAGTGCTACTATCAATATATTTATATTTTTCATCTTTATTTTTATTAGGAATTACTTTACCAATAATAATATCATTATCATCAACAGGAATATTTTTATCTATAAATCCATTACCATTAATTTTTTCATAATTATATGGTTTAGGAAATAATAAATTAGATTTATCAGTTCTCATAAATTTTTCTTCTTCACCAGATATTTGATTTTTCTTTTCTTCATCTTTATAAGTTCTATAAAATGTTGAATTAAATAAACCTCTATTTAATGCATTTCTATTAAATATAACAGAATCTTCTTGATTATAACCTGTCCAAGTAGCAATAGCTATTACAACATTAATACCACTTGGAAGTCTATTAAGATTTAAATAACTAGATATTTTAGTATCTACTAATGGTTTTTGTGGATATGATAATATATTAGTAAATGTATCATATCTTAATTGAAATTTAGTTGTAGGAACACCAACGGCTTGTTTACCCATAGCAGATTGATATGTATTTCTAGGTGCTTGATTATGATGAGGAAATGGAATACATGATGTTAATAATCCTAAAATTAATGATGGATGTATTTCAGTATGTGAATATGTCTTATCAGTTATTTCTTCTGGACGAGTAGCACATAAAATATTTTGCGATTCATATACATCTATATATTCAATAGGACATAATGTATTATTATTTATACTGATTACTAAATCTTTCCATTTGTATTCTCCATTAATTATTTTATTATGATGAATTTTATTATATATTAATTTATTATGTTTTACTTTTAATAATGGTCTAATTACTCTACCACCATCAGTGAATATATATATAATTCTATTAATATTATTCATAGAGATAGAACTATGAATATGAATTAATCCCATATTTCTATAATATTTAAAATCATTAATTAAATATCTATAATTACTAGTAAAACCAATCCATTCACCATTTATAAATATTTTTATAAAATTATTCTTATCCATACGATATATATTAAATTCATTAAATGTAATAATATATTTATTAATAATTTCTCTAATAGATTTAGATGATACTTTATTAGTAATTTCACATGTCATAGATAAATTCTTAACAATACCAACAGATTGACCTTCAGGTGTTTCACTAGGACACATATAACCCCATGCTGTAGCATGTAGTTTTCTAGGTGGAATTAATTTTCCATTATCTGAATTAGGTGTTTGAACTCTTCTAATATGTGATAAAGTGCTAAGATAACTTAATCTATTTAATACTTGAGACACACCTTGTTTATTTACATTCATTTTAAGACCCCAATTACCAGTAGCCATAGAACTTTTTAAACTATTTTCAATATAATTTGATTTAATAATTTTATGAATATTAATTTCATTAATAATATCATTATAATTCTTACTAATATTCCATATACCTGAATTTATTTCTTTAGTAATATAATTTTTAACATCTTTAGTAATTTTATTAAAACATTGATGTGTTAAAGATCCTAATAGTGGTCCAATACAATCAATTCTTTTATTTAAATATGAATCTCTGTCATCAAAATCAATTATTTTAAGATAACATTTTAATAATTTATTCACCATATATCCTGTAAAATATAATTTAGATAAATCAGAATTTAAATGTGTTAAATAATCTTTTAATACATGTTCTCTGATATATTTAATTTTCTTTTCTTCACTTAAACTATATATACTATTATTAATATATTTACTAATATATTCTATTGCTTCAAATTCAGTATTAATACTAGAACCTTCTTCAATAGATAAATGTAATATCTTGATAAGTTGTTTATCTAATTTAGAACCATCATTATCAATTATATAATAAACAATATCTTTATCATTTAAACAACCTAATGCTTTGAATAATATAAATAATGGAATTTCTTGTTTTAAATGAGGTAATGAAACTCTTAAATGATTTTCATAAATATTTTCTTTTTTAGTAATCTTAATACTAGACATTCTAGGCATATAATAATCTTCTTCTTTTACAGTAGTAATTTCACAAACATATCTATATTTAGTAGTAGCTTTATTATTTTGAAATACTTGAGGAATATTATATACTTTTCTTTCTTGTGAAATAATTACTTTCTCATTACCATTAATAATAGAATATCCTCCATAATCATATTCACATTCATCATTATATAATGTATCATTAAGAGTACAATATTTAGATCTTAATAATATAGGAATACTACCTATTAAAATATTTTTAATTATTTTCTTTTCTAATTCTATTTCAATATCATTTTCATTAATATATATTGTTGATTCAAAATCTACTATAATACTAGCTAAATAACTATAATTTCTTAAACGTGCTTCATTAGGTTTCATTAAATTAGAATATCCATCATTTTCTGTTGTAAATGGTTTTCCAATATTCACATTAGAAATATTAATAATAATCTTTTTTACTTTATCAGATTCAAAATTCATTTGAATCGGAAAGTAATTAGAAATAATATTTGGTAAGATTTTTTCAATAAATTCATTATAAGATTTTAATTGATGATTTACTAAAATATTCTTTTGATTAAAGTAGCATTTAATAATCGCATCAATGTTTAAATCCATGATATTTTTTTATAAATAAATCTATTTATAAAAATCAAATTTATATTTTATATTATTATATCTTTATATATTTAAAGATATTTAATAAATGTAAGATAATATGGTAGAAAATAATACAATAGACGCATATGATGATAATATTATAGAAGAATATGATGATATTATATTTAATATATGTAGAATAATGTTTTATGTTCCTATAATCTTTTTTGGTTCAGTTATAGTATCTATTACATATGATTATATTACATTTAAAGAAGATAATAATGAAAATAAAAAATTAGATTAATGATTTAATTTTATCATTAAATGAAATAGATTCAAAAATTTCATTTTGTTTATAATTTAAATGATATTCTTTTAATAAATGTTTAGCTAATTCAGGATATATTTTATATGTATTACAAAAATTATATGCATCTAAAACATTTTTTTTAATTTTTAAAATATCAGTATTATTATTAATTTTATATTTTTGAAAATAATTATCAACTAATGACATTAATAATAATGAATTTAATATTTTATATTTATGTATTATTAAATTATTTTCTTTAGAAATTTGAAGTATTTGTTTTAATAAAATATCAGGTTCAGTTATTCTATTATTAAATTCAATATTTAATTTTAATTCTTTATTAAATAAAAAATTTAAAAAATCATAATATTTTTGAGTATCATTTTCATTATTTTTAAAACTTACAATTAAATCACATAATCCATTAATATTTGAATATTCTTCTTCATTTAATTTAAAACAATATCCAAAATCATATATTATTATTTTATGTAAATTATTTATTTTATCTTTTGATACTTTCCAATTAAATTTATGTAAATCACCATGATTATTATTCAATATTAATATATTATTTCTAACAAATAAATATAATAAATATATAATTTTAGATTTTTTATATTCACTTATATCTAAATTATCTAAACAATCACCATCTATATATTCCATAATAATAATATCATTTGAAACTTTTATTAATTTAGGTATTATTATATAATCATTATCTAAATATTTATTATAAAAATTTAATATATTATTACATTCATTTACAAAATCGGATTGTTTATAAAAATCTTCTAAGAAACTTACTAAATCAAATGGAAAATAATTATAAAAAAATTTATTAAATATTTTAATTTTATAAATAAATGAGAATATATTTCTGAATAATATCATTTGTTTATCTATATTAGGATGTTTTACTTTCATTACATAATATTTACCTGATTTAATATCTTTTATTTTATATACTTGTCCAATACTACCTGATCCTATTATATCAATAATTTCATATTCATTATTTAAATCTATTTTAAAATGTTTTTTATATAATTGTTCTGTAAGTTTAATATCATGTATATCATTATTTTCATAAACATCATCTAAAATATCTAATATATCATTATTTATATTTTCTTTTTCTAATATAGGTATTAACCATTGAACACATTTAGTACATATACAACCACAATTATTTATATATTTTTTTATTAATTTAATATTTTTTATATTATATTTTTTTGTATAATCATATTTTTTTTTATTATAAAATGAAAATAATAATAATTTACTTATATTAAATATGAAATTAAACATATATACATAAAATAATTATATTTTATTGTATAAACTTATTTAATTTACTAAAATCATAATTATTTACTCTTTTAAATTTATTAATTTGTCCTTTTAAAAATATTTGATATTCAGGAAATATCTTATAATAATCACATATACTATATTCTTCTGTATATAAATTATTATGTTCAAATCCATCCGAATCATTATAATTTTTCATGAATATTAATGCTATGTTTTGCCAAGATATAATTATATATAATAATGTAATATCTATTTTTACTTTATATTTAATACAGAATATTAAGATATGTTTAAAAAAATCCATTAATCTTTTAATATTATGTGTATTATCATAAAAATAATTTTTTATAATATTATCATTAATATTTGAATTATATTTTATAAAATTATGAAAACCTTTATAAATTATATCATAATTATAAACATGTAATCCATCTATTAAATCATTTAAATTATCTAAAATATAATTATCATATAATTTCCAACATAAGCCATAATCATATATTACTATTTTATTTTCATTAGTTACTTTCCAATTATAATTATGTAAATCACCATGATTAAATTTATTAATATATACATTATTTTGCATAAATATATATATTAATAAATTAAACTTAGAATATTTATAATTATTATGTTTAAATGTTTCAATTGATACACCTTCTAAATAATCCATTATAATTATATTTTCAGATATTTTATACAAGTTAGGTATTTTATATAGATTATTATTATGATATAATTCATTAAATTTGATAATATTATTCCCTTCATTTAATAAATTTAATTGTTTTTCAAAATTATCTAAGAATTCATTTAAACTTATAGGTATAATATTCTCAAAACGAATAAATTTAAATATTATTTGTAATAGTAATTTGATATAGTTAAAATTATTATTAACATTTGGATGTTTTACTTTCATAGCATATAATTTATCAGATTTTATATCTTTTATTTTATATACTTGTGCTATACTTCCTGATCCTAATAAATCTATAATTTCATATTCATTTGATATATTATCATAAAAATCTTTATTAAATATTTGTTTTGTATATTCTATATCATGTATAGGACATTTTTCATATGTATTTTCTAAAATATTAATAATATTTTTATCATAATCTAATAATTTCATTAATGGTAATCCCCATTGTATCATTTTTATAGGTATTACACCACATTTATATACATTATTTAATAATATTTTTACTAATTTATCATTATAAATATTATATTTAATTAATAATCCTAATATAAAACATTTACTTAAATGAAAAGATATCATAAAAAAATATATAAGATTATGTTTAAATAATATAAATATAATATAATTTAAACAAATATGTCTCAACTTGAAAGGACTATCAAAGATTTAATTATTTTTTATGTTAAAGAAAATTATAATAATTATTTAATAGAAAATAATTTATCCTTTATTCATGGAGATGAATTAAAAAAAGTAATAATTGAATTATATGATTCTAAAAAGAATCATTTAAAAGAATTTTTAAAAAGTTCATTAAAAGAATTATTAAAAGATGATTATCCTGGTGATTTAACAATTAATAATATATGTTATGAAATATTTGAAGATGATGAATTATGTAAAAATAGAATATATGTTGAAATAAAGATACATCAAGAAAATAATATATAATATATTATATATTATATATATGGATCTATCTGATAAAATAAAAATATCTATGAAGAATAAAATAATAAAATCACCTAAACGTGTTAATAGTTTATCTAAAGAACTTAAAAATAAACTTAAATCTTATGATAAAATATCAGGTAAAACTTCTGATAAATCTTTAGATAAATCTAATGATTTAAAATTAAATAATAGTTTAAAGAAAATTAAATTATCATCTTCAAATAATAGAAGAACAACTAAGAAGAACAATTTATATATCCCTACTAATTTAAGTATTACTAAAGATGAACCAGTTGAAGTATTAAAAGATAAACCTGTTGATATTGTGAATGATAAAGCCTTTGATATAGTTAAACCTAATATAGTTGTTCCAGTTAAAAAAGAAAATAAAAAACCATCTATTAAAAAATTATCTAAGAAAAGAGTTAGAAAATCAACAAAAAATAAAACTATTTCTGTTAAATTAAATAATAAAGCTAAGAAAGAAAAAGATATATTAGAAATTGTTTCTAAGTTTGAAAAAATGAATATAAAAGAAATTAAAGATTTTCTAAAAACTAAAGGTATTTCAACTAGTAATAAAAATAAATCTAAATTATTACCATATATTTATTTATTAACATGTGTAGATGATGATATTAATATTATTAAAAAATAATTTAATCAACATTATTATCATTATTAGTATCATTATTATCATCATTCGATCTGGGCATTTTAGATCTTACTCGATAAATATATTCATCACTATCAATTAATAGTTTTGAACCATATAGTCCTTGAACATTAAAACATATAGTCTTACCATCATCACCTGGTTTATTAATTACATTTAGAGAAACAATTTCACCAGGAATAAGTTTCTTAAAATCAGATACAGATTTTACTTCTGAAAAATGAACAAATTGTTCAGTTCCAACATACTTTGATTCTGGGTTAATAATCTCAATAAAACCGAATCCTTTTTTATGATTAAAGAATTTCACTTTACCAACTTCGTTATTTTCGGTCATTTTTATTATTAATATTATTTTGTCTTTATATATGTTATTTCAATTAATAATAACACTATTTATAATATTAAATATATATTTTATATTTAATTTATATTTAATAGATATAAATTCTTCTCTTAAATTAGCTAAGAATATAAATGAATTAAAATTACAATTATATAATAAACATCCAGTACTTATAAGTTTACCTAAAGAAATTAATTTAGATAATTTAAATTTAGACCATTGTTATAAAAATATTGATAAATTTAATAATCTTGAAATTAATAATAAAATTAATTTTGATCCAATATTATTAAATAGTAATTTATTATGTAATTTTAAATATTCATTATCGAATTTTCTTAAAAAAGATATTATATCTTTTAAAAAATGTCTAAATAATTATCATATAATTAGTTGTTTAAATGGTGATGATTTTTATATTTATTTATTACATCCAAAATATAAAGATTTAAAACATGATGAAGCATTAAAATATTCTGAAAAAGTATTAGTAAAACCATATGATATTTTAATTATACCATTCGGGTGGAAATATTTACAAGAAATTAATAATAAAACAATTAATTATCATATTGATATTGATAATTATTTTACATTTATTCATAATTCTATATTAAATAAAATCTAATAATATTATATAATATGAAAGATTTTAAAAAGAAAACTAAAAATAAATCTATTAAAAAATATAGAACTTGTAAAAAAAATGATATTAAATGTCAAAAAGAATTAGTATTAGATTTATTGAGAGATACACCATTTCCTAAAAATACTAGTCGTAAAAATATTATGAGAACAAAACATAAAGAAAATAAAGCAAGATATGAGGGTTTTGTATTAGGTAAAATTAATTTAATACCTCACATGTGGAAAAAAGATAAAAAAGGTAAAGTTATAAAACAACAACAATCTAATAGAACTAAAGATCCTCGTTTCAAAAAACTATTTTATGAATGTAAAAAATTAATGAAAATACATGATCCTAAGTTTGAATTCACAACTATTCAATATAATAAAAATATGCGAGCAGCAAGACATGTTGATGGTAGAAATGTAGGTACTTCATATATTGTTGGTTTAGGTGATTATACTGGGGGTGAATTAATTGTATATGATAATGCTAAAAAACCTACTGGTGCTGTTAAAAATGATTTAAGAGGAAACTTTTATTCATTCAATGGATCTAAATTTTTACATGAAGTAGCACCATTTAAAGGTGAAAGATATACTATAGTTTTCTTTAAAATTTGAATATATTTAAAAAAAAATAAATAATATAATATTAAATGAATTTCAATAATTATACTAAATACAGAATACCTTTTCCATTTGTAGATATTTACTTTATTGTTTGGAAACCTTTTGCAAGATCTAAAATTCATGATCATAGTAAAAATGGTTGTCATATGTTTATTATAAAAGGTATGTTAAGAGAAGAATTATATAATAAAAAATTAGCACTAATAGATGTTCGTTATAGAGACACATTAGATTTAACATATATTAATGATGATATAGGTTATCATAAAATTGTAAATGGTGCTGGATATACATATTCATTACATATATATCATCCTAAGAATCATATAACTAAATATTACGATTAATACCATTTCTATTTGGAATATTATCTTTATTAAAATATCTATTCATAAATCTAGAATTATTATTAGGATATCTATATCTTGGTGCAGGTGGTGTAGGATCATTATAATGTTCATCTTCTACACATACTTTTAATTTTTTCTTATTTTCTTTAACAGGTTCTAGATATAGAAAATAACTATGTTTTCCTTCAAACTTTTTAGAGAAATTGCCTTGATCTCTTAGCTTCATGAAATACATATTGCTGATAAGTGCGTTCATATTATTATTTACTAAACAAATTATTTATAAATAATTTCAAATTTATAATATATATGTATCAATTCATATTATTCTTATTAGTAATCACGATATTATTCATAATTTATTCAGAATATACTGTTGGAGGTATTTTAATAAGAACTGATTCATCGGGTAAAGATTCTATAAATATTAGTAGTATGTTTAATTTTATGATACATCCTTTAAAAAATAAATTATTATGGAATTATAAATCATTAGATATTAATTATCCATTTATAATTATTATATCAACAATTTTATATAAATTTGATTTTATTATTAATTATTTTTTATAAAATTTAATGGATATTTTAAAAGAATTAATATTTAATCAAAATAAAGAATTATTAAAAAATGTATCGGATAATTTTTATCCAAATATGAAAGAAGAACAAATTGAATTTATTAAAAATTATAACAAGAAAAACTTTACTTATTTAAGACCTGTTAAAAGAGATTTAAACAATGTATATGAAAAAAGGTTAAATAAAATTATGAAATAATTAAACGCGTTTAATATCTTTAAAAAACATATAATATAGTTCGGGTGCACACAACCTATTATTTATTTTTTTTATAATGAATCGTGTGAAGATGTAAACATATAATTATAACATGATAAAAACATAATTAGCAATCAATGATATATTAGTATAATATATTTGAAGTAATATTTCTAGAGATCATTTAAAATGTTTTTATATTTGAGTTATAATATTATTATTATTTAAAGATAATTATATATAATATATTGGGTGGAGATAAAGGTAAGTATATTATTTAATAATATTTATTTATTATTAGATAATTTATTAACTATATTTTTGTTTCGCAGGTTTGAAGATACGATCAAGATGTTCAAGAACGATGGATGAAGGCTATGATGCTCTAAAAGGATGATGAAGTCGTAAATGCTGAAGGATAAATGCGTGGACGCTCTACAATGGATGAAGGCAAACGGATTTTCTACATGGATGAAGAAGGCGTAAAGATTAGGTAAAGGGATGACGGGGAGAGGAACGAGATTAAATTTTTTTCCTTCTTAGCTCAGTTGGCAGAGCACTCGGCTGTTAACCGATAGGTCGCTGGTTCAAGTCCAGCAGAGGGAGTTTTTTTTTATATTTATTTATATATGAATAAAATTTTATTGAATACTGGTAAAATTTTATTAGGATTATTAGTATTTTTATTATTTTCATTTTTAGTATTTTGGTATAAAATATATTCAGATAATAAAAAAAAAGGATTAAATAGGATTATAGATTCTTTTGCTGGAGCATTATTATATTTTGTATGGGGATTACTAGCAACATATACAGGAGATGTTGGGCCATTTAATTTTATTCTATCTATATATGGAATAGATCCTAAATAATTAATCAATATTTTTTATCAATAAAAATGATGTAATATTATTATCATTATCTTGTATATTTTCTTCTAATATTTCTAAATTATATATTTGTGCTGATTCTTTACTTGCAATAGCACCAATATCTTTTATATCATTATCACTAATATATTTACTTGAAGCTGATGTATCATAATATCCTTTAGATGCTAAATTATTTTTTAATAAATATCCTCTACATTGTGCTAATGCTTGCCAATGACTTTGTACATATTTAATATCTTCTTTTTTTACTCCTGGATAAACTATTAAATTATGATTAATTTTATAATCATATTTTTCAATAATCTTAATATTATATTCAATCATTAATTTATCATTTTCATGTAATCTACCACCTAATGTATTATTAATAGGTATATATCCATAATCTATTTCTTTATTATTTAATGCAATAAATATATGTTCAAATGTTTTGAATGCTTTAGGAATATATTTAAAATATTTTTTTATAGAATTATAAGAATAACATCCTAATTCACCTTGATATCCAATTATCATATTTAATTATTATTAATCTCCCTATATTGTTAAATCCTTTTTTATTCACAATAACATAATCTTTACATTTTAAATCATATATATCTACTAATAATTGTTTTTTATTTGGTAAAATTATATCTATTATAGTACTTTTAAATAATTCATGTAATTTAGGTTTATATATCATAATTAAATCATTATCACTTCTTACAAAAGTATTATCTTGTAATGTTTTTAATTTAATAATAAATGAATATTTATTATATAAATATATTATTTCATTATAATCTCTTAAAAATAAATAATATATACCATATTTAGAAACTATTATAATTTTTTTTAAAACATTATTATATGCTTCATCTAATTTAATATTTAATTCTATAATAAAATCTTCTTCTAATTTAGTAATATCAATATATTTAGCTGATACAACAATTTTTTTATTATTTTTATTTTTATCATAATTAAAAATATAATCTTTCATTTTATTTAATCTTTGTTTAACTTGTTCAGGCAATGTTTTATATAATGTAGTAGCTAATCGAACATTTTCATTTTTAAGAAGCATATCATAATATTTATTAATTTCATTAAACTCTTCATCTGTAAAATTATATTCTTTTAAAAAGGAAAATTTTTTATAATTATTATAAATAATTCGTTTATTATCATCAGATAAAATTTCATATGCTTCTAGGATAAGTTTAAATTTTTCAGGATCACCACCTTTATCCGGATGATATTTTAAACACATTTTATGATATTGTTTTTTCAAAGATTTAATATCAAAATTATTTTCATCTATTTCTAATAATTTATATAGATCCATTTAATATCTGATAAACTTCTATTAATAAACCTTCTAAATATAATAAATCTTTAAATGATTTATTTACTAATATATCATTATCTTTAAACGCATTCACTAATTTAATTTTCTTATTATCTTCTATATTTAATTCTAATAAATATGTTAAAAATCTTTTATAAAATGTTGTAATATCTATTATAGATCTTGATAAATATATTAATTGTTTTATATCTGTAATTTTATTTTTTAAATTATTATCTTTTTTAATTATTTTCATATATTTTAAAATAATTTCATCATAAATATCATTATTTATTATAGCTAATTTTAAATATGATAATATATTTATAAAATTATAATTTAAATTATCATGTTTTTTTAGAATTTCATTTAAAACATATTCACTTATTACTAAATTATTTTTTAATAATAATTTTTCAAAATATATATATTTATCAGCTATACTATGATTAGGTATTCTAAAATTTATAAATCTACTATGTAATGGTTCAATTATTTTATTATATTTATTAGTAATTATTATTATTTTAGTTGTATAAATAGATTTTTCAAATATTACTCTTAATTTATTTTGATTTACAACAGATAAATAATTAAAATTATCTAATATTATATAATTACATTCATTTATAAAATAATTGTATGATTCAACTATCTTTTTAATAAAATCTATAAATTTTAAATTATTATTAACTTTTTTAACATCAAAATAATAATGTATATGACTTTTATCATAATATATATTATCACATAATAATTGTTTATTAGAATAATTATTTATATTAAATATATCATTTAAAACTGTTTTAACTAATAATGTTTTACCTGAATTATTTACACCATGAACTATTATATTTGAATGATTTTTATTAGATATAAATTTATGTAATTTATATCCTATCTTGTAATTGACTAAAGATAAAAAATCTTTATTATGTTTATAATCTTTAAAAAGATTATTCATAATAATAAGTTAATAAATTATATGAAATTAATTCTAAATAAGAATAATCTTTCTTTAAATAATATTAAATTTTTACATAGATATAGATATACTAAATTAATATATGATTTAAATGATATTTATATGAATGGTGTATTTATAAGAATAAATGAATTTAAAATATATAAAAATGATGATTTCATTTATATATTATTATTAAATGATTATGATATCAACTTAATAAAAAATATAATAGAACATATAAATAATAGTTTAGATATAAAAATCCAATTCAAAAATAATATTATAAGAATGAGAAATAATTATGATATAAATAATGATTATATAGATTTAAATATCAATAATATAAAAAAATATGATAATAAATATATATTATATGTTTATAATCAATGAATAATGATAGAGAAATGTATCATTTAATGGCTAATCCATTAAAACTAAATAGAGATAAATTAAAAAAAGAATCACATTTAGATAATTCTTTATTAAATTTGATAAAAAAGAAATATTATAAATATGATATAGAAGATAATGATTATAATATAATATTAAATAATTTAGAAGAATTATTTATTGATTTAAATAGAAAAAATATAATTGATAAATTTATTAATAATGTAATAGAAGATGTTATTAAAACAATTTAATAAATTTGAATTTTAAATAAACATATATTTAATATGGAAGATAATTACATTTATCATAACTTAAAATCTATTTTAAAAAATAAACTTATTATAAATTTAAAAAAAGATGAAGATTTTAAAGATTTAAATATAGATGATTTAATAGAAGAAAGATTGAATAAAATATTAGATGGAAATATTAATTTTAATAATATAAATAAAATTAATAATAAACCTCAAGTAAATAATGAAATGTATTTTATAAAAGAAAGTATGAGATTAAATAAATTAATTAAATTTCATGATGTAAATCCTAAAAGTAAAGGCTTAGCGCATGATAGATATAACAGGTATAAAAATGCTACAACATATAGAGAATTTATTGATTTAGGTGGTGAAAAAATAGATTATTATAATGATTATAGACGTGGGTATTTAAAAATATTATAATTTAATCTAAATCATCATTATCATCATTATCATTATCTTCCTCATCATCATAATCATATTCTATATTTTTTTCAGATAAATTATTTAATAAATGATTAAATACATGTTTACTGTTAATAGTTTCTTCTGTTATTAAACGAGGAGCGAATGACATAGTTTCTAATTCTTGTAAGAATAATTTAGAAGCATAAGGTATTTCTACATTACATAAATCTTTTTTATTATCTTTACCATAAGACATTAAACCTGTTTTACTATCTAATTGAATTTTATATGTTTTTCCGTCAAAATAACCATCAGATCTTTTACTAATAGATTCTTGTAAGAAACCTGCTACTCCATGTGCTAAAACAGCATCTCTTTCCATTTCACCTATTCTAAAGCCACCTTCATTTGCTCTGCCTCCTGCAGGTTGTCTTGTCATATGTTGTAATGGACCAGTTGTTCTAGAATGAACTTTATCTTCAACCATAATTTTAAGTCTTTGATAATATGTAGGACCTATAAAAATATCTGTTTGTATTTGTTCACCTGTAATACCTGAATATAATATTTCATTCCCATATTTTTCATAATCATATTTTTTTAATAAATCAAAATATTGATTAATATCATTATTTAAGAATGGTGTAGCATCACCTAAGAATCCTGCTAAACAACACGACTTACCTAATACTGATTCAAATAATTGATTAATAGTCATTCTACTTGGTATAGCATGTGGATTTACAATTATATCAGGTTTAATACCTTCACTAGTAAATGGCATTTCAAAATCTTCTAATATCATACCACACATACCTTTTTGTCCACATCGTGATGTAAATTTATCACCTATTGTAGCGGGTCTTATTTTTTTAATTCTAATTTTACAAGATCTAATACCTTGATTATTTTTAGTAACTACGACTTTATCTACAATACCATATGTTCCTTTTTTAACAGTTAAACCAGATACTTTTACAACTTCTTGTCCATCTTCATTAATAGTTTTAACACATTTACCAACAATAATATCTTTATCAGTAATATGTTCACCTTCTCTTACAAAACCATTATCATCTAATTTATCATATCTAGATAAATCTTTTTTTATAACATTTTTTTGATTTAATGGATTAGCAAAGAATACTTTATTACCTTTATCTATTTCTTCAGTATCACCATAACTTCTATAATATATAGATCTAAATATCCCTCTATCAACAGCCGATTTATTAATTATAACAGCATCTTCTTGATTATATCCAGAATAACAACATATTGCTACAATAGCATTATCACCATATGGTAATTTATCAACATCAGTATATTTTTTAAATCTAGTTGTTATAATTGGTTTTTGAGGATAATATAAAATATGTCCTGCTATATCAAATCTAGTATTATAAGCACTTGAATATATACCTACAGCTTGTTTAGTTTGTTGACATGAAAATACATTTCTTGGATATTGTGAATGATTTGGAAATGGGATATTTACTGATAAAGCACTTAGAATTAATGATGAATGAATTTCTGAATGAGTATATTTTTTATCAGGTTCATATGCTGAATAAATATCTTTTGAAATAAAAGCATTCTCACTTTCAATTGAATCTATATATTCAATACAGGCTGCATTAATTTCTAAAAATCTCATAAAATCCTCATGTGTATTTTTAATATTGTCTAATTCATCTTTATAATAATTTGTATCATATACAGAAATACTATCATTTACATAATACATATATCCATGTATTGCTTTACTCCATGTTTCAATATATGAATAATCTTTATTAATTAATTCATTATATTTATTACCATCTGAATCAGATTTTAAATAAAATACAGGACGTATAATTCTACCTGAATCTGTAAAAATATGTAATTCGTTTGATTTAATATTCCATGATATTGATGTATTAATATTTATAATACTATTTAATTTTAATAATTTAAGATATTTATATAAAAATCCTGGATTACTATATAAACCTAATAATTTACCATTCAAAAATATAGGAGTATTATTATTTAAATCATTATAAATAGTATCATCTAAAAATAATAAATTAATATCTTTTAAACACTCTATTATACCTTTTTCTGAAATATTAGTAGATACTTTTGCTATAATAGATAAATGATTAATTATTCCAACATTCCCACCATCTGGTGAATCAACTGGACATACAAAACCCCATTGAGAATTATGTAATTTTCTAGGACCTATTGATTTTGATCCTGCTGGTAATGGAAATGATAATCTTCTAATATGTGATAATGTTCCTAACATAGATAATCTATTTAAATCTTGAACTATACCTTGTCTACCTGATATATTTGTTCCAAATCTTGCTCCGAAAGATTTAGATAAATATTCCATCATTGAAGTATTAAACATACTATTTTTATTATTTTCATTAATAAGATCTATAACATTATCCGAATCTTTATCAATTTCACTATATTTAGCTTTATATTCATAATCCATTTTTTTAGATAATTCTTTTTTAAAACCACCCCATAATTCTCTGAATAATTCTAATAATAATGAACCAGCTAAATCTACTCTTTTATATGAATATGAATCTCTATCAGTAGGATCAATTAATCCTAAATATGCTAATAATATCTTTCTGACAGAATATCCTAAGAATTGTGCTTTTTGAATTAAATTATTTTCATAATTTGGTAGAAAATTATTATTCAATATATCTATAACATTTATAGTTAATTTTCCTTTAGTTAATGGTGTTAAAAATTTAACAGCAGCTTCTTGTGTATATATTGGTTGTGAATATTTCATAGATGGTAAGATTAAATCATATAATTTATTTTTTAAAACTAAATCATCAGAATCATAAATAATATTAGATAATATATCTTTATCAGAAGTTAATCCTAATGCTCTAAATAATATAAATAATGGTATTGAATCATTACCATCAACTTTATTTACATCTACAAAACCTAATATTCTTATAGTAAAAATATTATCTCTTTTATAAGATTGTTGACCTTCTGAATTAGTAACCATATAAGATTGTTTGTAATAATATATATTGTTTGTTCTAGATGATTGAAATCCTTTAGTAGATACTGATTTAATATATCCTTGATATAATATTTTATCATTAGGATTACCTTTAATGACATATAAGATATTATTAATTTTATTTTCTTGTGATAATACAACTTTTTCTTTACCTTTAACTATAAAATAACCACCTTGATCATATGGACATTCACCTAATTCAGATAATTTAATAGAATCTAATTTATGTAATAAACATAATTTAGAATGAATCATGATAGGTATATTACCAATATTAATTCTATTAAAATTAATAATTAATGGTGTTTTATCTTCATCTAAAAATACATATTTAATTCCTATATTACAAAATATACCGGATCTATATGTATAATTATTTAATCTTGCTTGATTAGGATACATATATTTAGATTTATCATTATCATATAATGTAGGAGTAGATATAAATATATTTTCTATATTTTTTATAGGCATTCCATAATTAGGTGAATCTGGATTATTTTCTAATGTTTCTCCGAAATAAAATTGTATCTCATATTTAAATGACATATCAGTGCCACCACCTTTACTTCCTTGATGAATAGTGAAAGGATTTTCTCTAGTAATTATATTTTGAATCCCATTTTCTTTAGAAAATATAAATTCATTAAATGAATCGACTTGATGTTGTGATTTATAATACTGTTCATCTCTAAAATAAGTATCTATTACATCCCATACATTTACTTTATTATTAATATTTTCGTCCATTAATTGATATATATTATTAATATTTATAATTATTTTAACTTAAAATATTAAATAATATATTAATGAAAAGTCAATTGTTTAGAAGAAATCCGGATAGATATATTATTAATGATTTAATGGTGATATTTAATATAAAATCATTAGATGACCAAGATTTCTATTTTACTAAACAAGATTTGACAAATCTTAATATTATAGATAAAATGAATAATATAAAAGAAAAATTACAAATATATTATTTACCATGTAAAGCTAAAGTTTATTTAAATGATTTAAATGAAAAGAAATGTATTACTATTTTAAGACAATTTCTTAAACATATAGACTATAATTTAAAACTTAAAGAAAAATATATAAAAGGAGTAAAAAATTATTTATATTATATTTTTGCTTCTAAAGAAAAGATATTAATTACATTTGATTAGATTAATATTTTAACAATATTCTTTACAAATACCAAATGTTTTTCTATGCCATTTAGTAATTCCATATTCTTTTATAGCTTCTAAATGTTTTTTTGTTCCATATCCTTTATTATTATGAATATCATATTTTTTTAATTCTGGATATTCTTCACATAAATTATTTATATAATTATCTCTATTAACTTTTGCTAATATAGATGCCGCAGCAATACTTTTATATGTATTATCACCATTAATTACACATTCATGATTTATACATTCACCATCTTTCCCCATATAAAATTTAAATTGATTACCATCTACTAATATTGTATCAATATTAATATTATTAACTATTTCATCAATACATAAATGCATCCCTTTTATAGTTGATTTTAAAATATTATCTTTATCAATTTCTTCACTATATATTAAAATAGAACTATTAGCTATAGAGTTATCTAATATATAATCATATGCTAATAATCTTTTTTTTAAAGATAATTGTTTTGAATCTTTTATAATAATATCTGGATAAGGATCTTCATCTAACCATATTACACTTGATATAGATACAGGACCAAATAAACAACCTCTACCTGCTTCATCTATACCTAATTCTATTTTATCTTTTTCATAATATTGTTCCATTTAATTTATTTTTATATAATATATAAATAGTATGGTTTTAAGTAATCTAGTAAGAGAAATATTATTAAAACAACAAAATATTAATTCTTTAAATAATAATTATAAATCATTAATTCCATCTAATGATATACCTGAGTCTAAACAAGTATTTCATGATGATAATAAATCTAATATAATTGAAAAAACTATAAATTTAAATAAAAAATTAAGTAAAAAAAGTAAATTAGAACTTGTTGTAACTAAAGAAGATTTTTCATTTGATGAAATAATAGAAATACCTCCAGAAGAAGATGATGATGAGGCCGAAACGGTTGAAATAGAAGATGATGAAAGTAAAGCTATTGTTTTTTTTGATGAAGTAGAAGATGATGATGATGATGATAATGATGATAATGAACAAGATAAAAAAGAAGATAAAAAAGTAGATGAAGTTAAAAAAGAAGATAAAAAAGAAGATAAAAAAGAAGATAAAGAAGAAGATAATAAAGAAGATAAAGAAGAAGATAAAAAAGAAGATAAAAAAGAAGTTGAAGAAATTGATTTATTGAATATGATTGATAAAAAAATATTAGCTGATATTGTTAATGAAAATAAAGATAAAGAAATTATTATAGAAGACGTTAATAAAGAATTAAAAGATGTTAAAACAATTAAAATAGAAGAAACTAAAGATACATCTGAACAATCAGGTGGTGTTAAAAGAATTAAATTAGATCAAAAATACGATTTCTTTTAAATATTATTATCTTTATTAGATATATAATGGTATTTAATTTAGTATATATGGCAAAACCTATTTATGGTGGATGGGTTACTATGACAGCACATTTATCATTAAAATATAATTATCCATTATTTAAAATAACTAAAAGATCTGAAAAAGGTAAAAGAAATTTTGGATATAATATTGAATATCAAAATTTAAATATAAATGATTTATTAAAATTAGATAATATATTAATTACTGCATTAGATAAACATTATTATGAATTTTTACATTTATTCCCTGATAATACTAATATTATAATTCATGATCCTAATGATTATAAAAATAAAGATGTTATAGAATTTTTAAAAAGAAGTAATGTATTTACTATCAGAGAAAGTGTCAATAAACATTTATTAGAAACACATAATATTAAATCAATATTTAAATATCATCCGTTTTTTGAATATAATAAAAATTCTTTTAAAAATAATACTAATGATCCTTGTATATCAATTAGTAGAATAGATTTTGATAAACATACAGATATTATATTAAAATCAAATCCATTAATAAAAGATGAATGTAATAAAATAAAAATTTATGGTAAAGAAAATAGATTATATGTTAATTTTAAATTAAAAGATTTAAATTTTCCTGAATATTGGAAAGGTAAATATGATAAAACATTACCTATGTCATATGAAGATAGAGATATGTTAAATAATTGTAAATATGTAGTAGATATGTCTATAATTAAGAATGATGGTGGTGGAACTCAATATACATTTTTAGAAGCAATATATCAAAATTGCATATTAATATTACATAAAGAATGGGTAGAAAAAGGAGAATTATTCAAAGATAAATATAATTGTTATGTAATTGGATATACAGATTGTATAGAACAAGAATTAGCAGATATTATAAATTCAGAGAATATAGAATTAGATAAACAGATTTTAATGAATTCTAAAGAAATTATGAATAATAATATTAATGTTTTGTGGTAAATTAGATAATAATATTATAAAATTGTTTAATTAATAAATCTAATGGACATGGTCCTATATCTAATAATATTTTATGAAATGATTTAATATTATTATTTTTATTTTTTAAATAATCTTTTTTTAATTTTAAAATAACTTGTTCACCTATTTTATATGTTAATGCTTGTCCGGGATTTGAAGAATATCTAAGTATTTGATTTTTAATATAGTCATCTGGAAAATATTTTAGATATTTTTTCATATATTTAAAACATTTATCAAAATCCCATTTATAATAATGAATACCTGTATCTATAATTAAACGCAATGATCTTTCAACTTTATATTGTAATGAATAATAATATTCAAAATCATTTTTATATTCATATAATGATTCACAATAAAATGCCCATCCTTCAGAATATCCTGAATATAATGATTCTTTAATATAATCAGGTAAATTAGATTTATATGTTAAATAATTTTCATAATGATGACCTGGAATACCTTCATGAATATTTAATGTTAATAATTCATATTTACTTATTTTTTCTGGATTAAATATATTAATATAAAATTTCCCTTTTTCTTTTTTATTAGGTGATGTATAATAAGCTGACATATCCATATTAACAGAACTAATAGATTTTATATCATATAATTCTTTTATATCATCTATAAAATATTTATCTAATTTTTTATATAATGTTTCTCTCATATCTGTTAAATCTTTAATTATTTCTTTTCCTGTTTTATAAAATTTATTATTGTGGAAAACATAATCATCAATATCTTTAACTTTTAATTTTTTTCCAAGTTCTTTCTTTAATAATATATCTTGTTTAAGAAATTTAATTCCCATATCATGAATTATACATGGTGTTAGATTAGATAAAGTATTATATTTACATATATTTTCATAACATTTTAATCCATTTTTATATGTATATAATCCAATATTTTTATTAGAATATTTAATATAGTTATTCAAAACAAAATCTAATATTTTTTTAATATTTTTAATTAAATATTTATCAACACATTTTTTAAATTTAGTTCTTATATTTTTAGGAACATTATTAAAGTTATCGTTTTTAGATAATATATCTTTAGATTTGTCTATAAAATTATTAATAATTAAATAATTAATATAAATTTTATTTTTTAATCCTTTTTTTAATAATTCAATCATACTATTAGTAATTGTTGTTAATTTAGATAATCGATTCATTATCATATCATAATCTTTTATATTAAAACATTTATCATAATAAAAAAATAATATATTATCATTGATATCTAATAAATATTCATCATTAAAATATTTTAAAGATCTATCATATTTTAAATCATATAATAATACATCATCATAATAAGTTTTATTTTTTTTTTTTATTAAAATATCATAATATTTATTATTAAGATAATTATTCATTATAATAAAATCTTGAGAATATTGATTAGGTAATAAATTCTTTTTATTTCGATATTCTTCATAGTCAATATTATCATTAGAAGGAGGATATAATTTAATTAAATCATGTAAATATTTATCACATAATTCCATATTAAAATATATTATATAAAAAAAAATTGTTAAAAGATAATAGTTAAAATTAGTTAGTTTAGATTATTTATTTATGCTTTCTTATTGACACGACGGACTTTTTTCTTAGTAGCTGGTTGTGGTTCAGGTGCTGGTTCATCATCACCCTCATCAGAATCATCATCTGAATCATTACTAGCATTATTTACTTCATCTGATTCATCATCTGAATCAACTACTTCTTCTGCTGGAGCAACGCTATTATCTACTGTATCTGATTGTTCATCATCATCATCGTCAATAAAGGCACAACCACTACCAAGTGAACTAGATACTTTCTCAGTTACCATAATTTGTTCACCATACCAAGTTACACCAAACTTATTATTAATAAGCCAAACCATACTACACTTAAGAATGACATTCATAGAAGCACCTTTAACTAGAATATCTTCTAGATTTACAAAGTTATCATCATCCTTATTATCAATATTGTATACTGACTTATTAGAATCATATACACTACATTCATGAACACCATCCTTACGCTTAATCTTAAATTTAAATGATGGGGGATACTTACCATTAGGTTCACCTGTTTCAGAATCAGTTGATAGCTTTACCATAGGTGAATATAGTGTTTCTACTGTTTCACGACTAAGTTTCTTACCATTCTTAAACCAAATAGCCCGATTTTCATATCCAATATCAATCATATGATTATCGAACTCAACCATTTTATCATGAAATGATGTCATTACTTTATCACCACCTGTAATAGGCATAGAGAATTGAACACCATATTTACCACCATCACCACCATTAGTATCTGGAAAATACTTAGAATCCCAAGTAATCCCAACCTTAGGAGTTTGGATATAAAGAGGATTCTGATTTCCATCATAATTTACAAATACAATTTGAACACCATTCTGACCTAGTTTCCTAGGGTCAGAGAAAGAGATCTTAGAGAAGTTAACATTAGATGCTTTAGTGACAGGCATTATTATTCTTTCTTTAAGTTGTATGTGTTTTTACTATTTATTTTACTTTAATAAGTTGTTAAAGTGTTTTTCAAATTTATTTGCTTGTTTAATTTACTTTTCTTTTTTTAATAATTATATTTTCTTTATAACCCTATTTCAAATTTACTTTTTTTTATTTACATTATATATATAAGAATAATCTTTAAATACTTTTATAATCTTCTATTATTATAATGATAATAATATAATTTATGATATTTAAACATTTTTTAATAAATAATAATATAAAGGAATATGTGTGATTTTTATGAAAATGAACATAAATGTTGTAAAAAGACTACTTATGGTCAATTCTGTAATAAACATAAAAGAAATCATTTAATTGATAATGATCTTATTATTATGGATAGATTTACTAATAAAGCATCAGATTATTTAAAAAATGATATTATCAATACATTAAATAGTTTAGATAATAAAAAGTATAGTAAATCATTAAAAAAAGGTATAGTATATGATATTTTATTAGATAGATATAATAAAGTGAATTATTATAATGATAATTTAAGAAATATAATGAATATTCAATTTAGATATAAATATAAATATAATAAAGCAAATCAATTATTAAGAGGTGAAGGATTTTTAAAGAAATTAGAATGTAATAATCAAGAAGATTTTTTTACATATGAAACTGTAAATGAAATAGAAGATAAATATTTCTTTTCATATAAAGATGAACAAAATATTATATGGTTTTTTGATATTAGATCATTAAATAAACTAATAGAAATGCAACAACCCAATCCATATACCATGGTTGAGTTTAATCCAAGAACAATTATTAGAGCAAATAAATTAATCAATTATCTAAAAAATAATAATATTTCATTAAATTTTAAAGATGAAATGAAGGAATTAAAGAAAGATAAAAAAGCAGTAGTAAAACAAAAAATGGTTGATTTATCTGCTTCTATTGAAAGATTAGGATATAGTTTTAATTTAGAATGGTTTAAATTATTACATTCCTCACATTTAAGACATTTATATAGATTATTAGAAGATATGTGGAATTATAGAGCACAATTACCACAATCAGTAAAAGAAAAGATATGTCCACCAAATGGAGTTATATTCAATATGTCTCCACAAGATATTCGAAATCATACTAGAGATATGATGAGAGAACTAATTATTAATGATGTCATGAAATTTAATACAGCCTTGGAAGATAGTGATAAAAAATTAGGATTTATGTATTTCTTAATATGTTTAGGAAAAGTATGTCCTGCTGTATATAGTGTTCATGAATGGATCTTATATATAGATGGTGGAAATAGTCCACACGGACATAATCATGGTCATCAATATTAATAATTTATTTTATATTATATATATGTTTTCTAAATATTTTAGTCATTGGTTAATTATTTATTTTATATTCTGGTTTTTTGGATATATATTCAATATAAATTTAATAGTTGAATATATTAATCCTTATTATACAAGCTTATTTTTATTAGTTGGATTTATATTTATAGAGATATATAATATTTTTATAAAAAAATATAGATATGAATTATCATTTTTATTTATAAAGATTTTAACACATTTATTACCATTATTGATTACATATAAATTAATTAAAAATAAAGATAAATATGCTTTAATAAATTTAATAATAATAGGTATTTTATATATTTTATATATGAAATATATAGATAGAGATATATTAGATACATATTTTAAATATAAACCTCCATTTAATTGGAAAGAATATTTTAATATATGTAAATCTAAAGAAGGTAAATATATTCCTTATTGTTTTTTATTTAATTAATAATATAATAATTACTAAAGATACTTAAAAACAAACGTATATATATAAATATAATAAATAGTGCGGTTGAATAGTAGAAAAAAAAACTTTAATAAGATATAACAAAAATGCCCAAACAAACAAACAAAGCAAAGAAATCTGCACCTAAGAATTCTAAGAAATCTACTCCGGCTCCGGCTCCTGTAGTTGAAGCACCTGTTGTTGATACTCCAGTTGTTGATACACCAGTTGTTGATACTAGCACTGGTGATAATGTCCCTTCCGGACCAGTCATGATGGATTACTCTGATGAATTCACTACACTTCGCAGTCAGCTAAGTGATGCTCTTTCTCTAGTAAAATCTCTTACTTCTGCTGTAGTAGCACTCGAACGCCGAGTAGCTCGTGATAAGAAAGTTGTTGATAAGAAAATGAAAACTAAGGTCAAACGTGTTCGCGATCCTAATGCTCCGCCAACTGGATTCCAGAAACCTCTTAATGTTTCTGATGAACTCCGTAAGTTCCTTGGTATTGCTGAGGGTGAACTTATTGCTCGCACTGAGGTCACTAAGGCAATTAATGCTTACTGTAAGGAACACAGCCTCCAGAAAGAAGAGGATAAACGCACTATCAAACCTGATAAGGTCCTTACTAAACTCCTTCGTATCCAAAAGGGTGATGAACTAACCTTCTTCAATCTCCAGAAATATCTTAAGCCTCACTATCCCAATAAGGATGGAACATTTGCTTAATTATATTAACTTATATTCTACAGCACTCATTCTTAGAGTTTTATATATATAATTTTTTCTAATTTTTTTTATTAATTTATCATTTCTTTCACATTTATTAATATTCTTCAAGAATTTAAAATAATTGTGTGTATTACAACATATATCTTTTCCAAATATTTTTATAAATTCTTTTAAATTATTATATAATTCACATCTTATTATAAAATATGCTAATACATTTGTATGTTTATTTATATCTATAATATTTTTATTATTTAAATTAGTAATATAAAATATCTTACTAGCTTGAAATTTACACCATTCTTTTTCTAAATATATATTATTTATAAATTCATTATAATTAGTTGATAATAAAAAACTATTTAATATATTCGCCCATATTTCTGTATATCCTTCAAATGTATTAACTCTTATAGAATTAATATTATATCTTTGTTTATATATTTCTATTATATTTGAATCATCATTCATTGATTTATCACAATTAAATAAATGCATTAATTCATGTATAGTTACTTTCATTACTTCTTCTTTTCTCCATATATCTATAGTATTTGTCATTGGTGAACAACATCCATTATTTATATGATGATGATTTAATCCTTCAATAATATCATTATCTAACATTTTTTTAAAATCTGTTAAATAATAATTAATATTCATATTGCCAATATCTCTATTTAATAAATTATTTACATATGATATTATAGTTATAATATTCATTACAAATTCTTGAATATCTCCTTCATTATAATATATATTTATATTTGTAGTATTATTATTAATTTTAATAGTAATATTATAGTTATTTTTTAAAGATTTAATACTTTGTCTAATTTTATCAGATATATATGGATTTTTAAAATTTATATTATTATTATTGTCATTAATTTTTGTTTTTATAATTTTATAGTTGTTTTTAACTTTATTCAAATGATTATATAGTAATTTTAATTCTTTGAATCCATTTTTATTAATTTTAAAGTTCTTTTTAATAAAATTTATTATAGATTTACTATCATTTGTTAACATATATATTATATAATTATTTTATAATTATAATATATAAATATGGAATATCCTTTCACAGCATCTAATTTACAAAATAATATGACTACTAATATTGTTAATGTTGAAAATAGTTTAAGATATGGTTATGGATATAAACCTAAAGATAAAAATTGTCAAGATATTAGATATAAAACATGCTCTGATTATAGTGTAATGTTTGGATCTAATAAACCACTTAAAGAAAAAGAAGGTCCAGTAATTACAGGTAATTTAACATATGATCCAAATACTTCATGTAATAATTTATGGAATAATTCTACTAAAAGAAAAATTATAGTTGATAGTAGAAATAATTAATTAATTATCTAATTAAAGAAAAAAAAAATCTAAGTTATATTATAAAATGAATCATCAAACTATTTTATGTTGTGTTGTTGCACTAATTCTTGGAATGCTTTTGGCTAATATGCTCAAAAATGTTTGCGGTTGTAAACTTGTTGAAGGGCAGAGTTCCTGGAGAACAAATATCCCTGATCATCCGTATTTTGATGAATGCCGGACCGATACGATCATCGATCGGGATGGGTGGTGTAGGCGAGTGCCGACGTCACGGTGTTGTACTGGCAGCACGGACCGCATAGCGGCTCAACTTATAGCCGCCGCGCGGTAGCGCTCTGCCTCCGGTATACAGCTGCTACATGTACTCTTATATATTAATATCCACTGTCATGTGTTTGTTATTATATTTTTTTTTATAAATATAAACATAATATTTTATAGTAAAATAATTAATTAAAGATATATTAAATATATAATTAATTATGAGTAAAATTAAAAATATTTCATATGATTTATATAATATTGAAAATATTAAATATTCTAAATATTTAATTAAAGATTGTTCAGCAAAGAAAAAAGAATTCATTCTAGATAAATCTAAAGAACCTGCTATTAATATTAAAAATATAGGTTATATTAGTTTATATTATAATCAAAATCCTTTAATATATATTACTACACCAGTAATGGTTTGTTTATTTGGTATGAAAAATCAAATTATGTCATTACAATTTACAAATCTAAAGACAGATAAAGAAATGGAATCATTTTTTAATTTTATAAAGAATATTGAATTAAATAATATGATTAATTTAGGTATTACAGATGAAGAAGATGCTGATAAATATAATTCACAAATTAGATATGATAAAGATGGTAAATATGATCCTAATTTAATAGTTAAAGTTCCATTTGTAAAGAATTGTTACGATGTAGATATATATAGTGATGATTATGATACATGTAATATTAAAAATCTAAATAATTTCACTAAAATGAAATGTGATATTTATATAGATAAAATATGGAAATTTAATGAACAATTTATTTGTAAATGGAAAGCTAAAGTAATATATTTAGTTTAAGTTTAATTTTTTTTTTATAGTTTTTTTTTATAATGACAACTATTTCATATAAAGATATAGATATAGATGATTTAGAATTTAATACACCTGAAAGATTAGGTAATAGTTATATGTGTAATTTATATCATAATGATAATTTAATATATGTTCAATCACCCATATTAAATATAACAAAAATTAATAAATCTATAGATGATAATGAAGAAGATAATTATATAGAAGTAGAATCAGATAATAAAGAATTTATAGATTTTTTATTAGAAATGGATGAGAATTGTGTTAAATGCACATTTAATAATAGTGAAAATTGGTTTAAAAAAGATATCCCATATGAAGCAATTGATAACATGTATAAAGAAAGAGATGTATATGAAGAAGAATCTAAATATTCTACTAAATTTAGAATCCCTGTATTAAATAATAAAGTTCAATGTAATATTTATAATAATGATAAAGAAATTATAGATATTGATGATTTAAATAATGAAAATAATAAAAATATAATTATGATTTTACATTTTAAAGGATTAAAAATATTAAAGGAGAGTTTTTATTTGGATTGTTATATTAATCAAATTAAAGTAGTTAATGTAAATAAATATAATATATTAAATGAATATTCAATTATTGAATCTGAAATTAATTCAGATATCGATGAAAGTATTGTTAGTGATGAAATTCTAGAAGTTTTAGAACAAGAAAAAATTGAAAAGGAAAGATTAGATAATTTAGAAAAAGAAAGATTAAAAAGATTAGAAAAAGAAAAGTTAGAGAAATTAGAACAAATTAATAAATTAAAAGAAGAATTGAATAATTTAAATTAAATTAAATTAAATTAAATTAAATTAAATTAAATTAAATTAATTTATTTATCTAAATTTTTTATGTTATATATAATATAAAATGAACTTAAGTATGGATCAAATATGTAATGTTGGCGGATGTGTATTAATTTTTGTATTATTAGCATTATTAGTTTTAAAACCTAATGGTTTAATGACATTATTTGAAGGTCAAAATAATAATTCTCCTAAATCTAATAATAATAATAATAATAATAGTGTCAATAATAATAATCGCGCAAATAATAATCGCTCAAATAATAATCGCGCAAATAATAATCGCGCAAATAATAATTCTAATGTTGGTAAAGCCAAAGTAATGGCTAGTCTACCATTAGGTGATAATGAACAATTTGCATCTGTTTCTGGTATAAACACCCCTGCCAGAAGTTGTTATCCTCAAAATAGTCTTAAACCTGATGACTTATTACCTAAAGATAAGAAAAATGATGTAAATGATTTTAACAAAAATTATCCTGTATCCGAAGGTATTCTTAAAGGTGTTAATTTCTTAGAGGCAGGTTATCAAGTAGGTGTTAATACTGTTGGCCAAAGTCTTAGAAATTCTAACCAACAACTACGCGCTGAACCACCTAATCCTCAAGTTAATGTGAGTCCATGGCAAAATACCACCATCGGTCCCGATCTCGGTAGACGTCCTCTTGAAGTAGGTGAAGATTGTTATGCTGCTGCAAGTAATAATTCTATTTAAATTTGATAATATATAAAGATTTATTATATATACATAATATTATAAATATAAATGGAAAAAGTAAATCCTTATAATCCATCTAATAAACTTATAAATGAAAATGATATCATTAATGTTATGGAAACATTAAATATTAATGATTTTAATATTAATAATATTCTTTTATATCAAAGATCTTTTATACATAAATCATATTGTAATGATTTATATAAAGATACAGATTTTAAAAATATTGATGATTCTTTATCCTTACAAGATATTTCATATGAAACCATGGAATTTTTAGGTGATTCTATTTTAGGTAGTATTGTATCTTCTTATTTATATGAAAGATTTTATAAAATATATAATCAAAATGAAGGATTTTTAACTTATCTTAAAAATCGTATTGTATGTGGTGAAAGTTTAGCACATATATCTAATAGATTAAATTTTAATAGATATATAGTTATTTCAAAACATATACAAGATAATTGTGATGGTCGTAATAATAAAAATATATTAGAAGATGTATTCGAAGCGTTTATAGGTGCCATTTATTTAGATAATGATTATGATTTTACTAAAAAAATTATTTTAACTATTATAGAAAAATATATTGATTTTACAGATATTATTATTAAAAATAATAATTATAAAGAACAAATTATTAAATATTTACAACATAATCATAAAGAAAATCCATCATTTAAAACAATTATAGATGAAAATGACGATAAAATTTATAATTGTATTATGTATTTTAAAGGTGATTTAATATCTAAAGGAACTGGCAAATCTAAGAAAAAAGCTGAACAAGACTCCGCTAAAAATGGATTAATACATTTTAAAGTTTTAACTGATTAATTTATATTATAATATTATATATATGAGTAAAACTTATACTTTAAAAGATGAGGTTTATTTAGTCTTAGTAAAATATTTTAAAGGTAGTATTACAAGATTAAATAAATCTGATCTTGATGATTTAATAAATAATACTTATAAAAAGAAAGATATAAGACCTATTAAACCTGAATTATTAAAAGAACTAAAAAAAATATTAAAAGCACGTGATAAATATGATATTGATTTTATATTTCCTAAATGGAGCAAAGATAAAATTATTATTAAAGAAAAACTTAAAGAAATATTTCCTAAAGAAAATAAATTAAAAGTAGCTGATCCAAAACCTATAGCTGACTGGGCTGATATTAAAGAAGATACAATCGATGAAGAACCTGTTAAACCTGTTAAAAAAGTAGAAAAGAAACCTAATAAAGATGCTAAAGATATTACTTATATAGCAGAACATATTGAATGGAGTGATAATTTAATTTTTTATCCTAATAAAAACTTTAAAAGAGTAAAAAGACATGGCGAAACTGGTAAATGGATTCTTAAAGATAATATATTAACTTTAAATTGGACTAAATGGGAACCCGAAGTATTTCATACTGAAGATAATGGTCAAACATTTATAGATGATAAAGGTTCTACATTAACATTACGAAAACTCACTATAATACCTAAATGGTTTAAATTACCTATTAAAGAACCAGTTAAAGAATCTAAAGAACCAGTTAAAGAATCTGTTAAAGAACCTATTAAAGATAAAAAACCCGACAATGTATTAGAATATAATAAAGATTATAAATATGTTTTATCACAAAGAAAAGCTTATGTAGATTTTATTAATACTGATTTTTATGATAAACTTATGGAAGATGTTGATGCATCTATGTTTAAAAATTATCAAAAGTTTGTTAGAGGATATTTATCATTAGAATCTCCTTATCGAGGACTATTAGTATATCATGGATTAGGAACAGGTAAAACAGCTACATCTATTATTACTACAGAAGGATTATCTAATATGAGAATTAATACTTTATTACCTAAATCTTTAAAAGATAATTATATTAATGAAATTAAAGATAATAGATTTACTGGTGATACATATGATATTAATAATAATAATTGGTTTTTTTTCACAATGGAAGAAATCCAATCAAATCAATCAGTATTAGATTATATTAAAAAATCTAATTTAAGTAGAGCTTTCATATCTAATGTAATAAAATCAACTAGAGCAGAAATTAAATCATTATATAAAGATAAATATAAAACTTTAATTAAAGAAATTGTTAATGGTATATTTATTAAAATAGAAGATGTTTATATTAAAGATAAAGAAATTTTTACAGTAAGTGGTATTTTAGTTCCTAATAAATTATTGAAATCATATGATAATGTTAACACTTTATCAGAAATACAATTAATACAATTAAATAAACAAATACATGAATTAGTTTTAAATAAATATAATTTTATTCATAGTAATGCTTTACCCAGAATAACTGAAAAACAATTAAAAGAAATTGGTATAAATAATGACGATTTAGCAAATAAAATATTAAATAAAAATGCTGATAAAAAACCTACTGATCGTCAAGAAATTATGAATGAATTAATTGAAAAATATATTAAAAATAAAAAGAAAAATATTTTATCACCATTTCATAATGAAGTTATAGTTATTGATGAAGTTCATAATTTAATAAGTCAAATTACTAATGGTAGAGGCCCTTCAGTTGTTTTTTATGATTGGATTGTTGAAAGTGTTAATACTAAAATTGTATTTTTATCTGGAACTCCTATTATAAATTCACCTTCTGAAATAGCATATTTATTCAATATGTTAAAAGGTAAATTACATGTTTACGATTTTGTTATAAAAATGACTGGAGATATTGATGAAATAACTAATAAATTAAAAGAAATATTTTATAGTAAAATATCTTGTATTGAACAATTAAATGTAAAAAAATATAAAGGAAAAATAATTATATCATTTATTAAAACAAGAAGTAATTTTGCTAATATTTTAGATGATGATATAGTTAAAACTATTAGATATAATGATTATTCATTTGATGAATTTATGAAACAAATATATATAGGTTTACATAAATTTACTGATGATAAATTAATATATCCATCTCAAAAAGAATTCAAACATATATCTAAAAAAGATAAAAATGCTATGATAAATGGTAAAGAAACTATATTTGATGAAGAAACTGGTGTAATTTTTAATAAAAATCATAAATTATTTGAATTATATGATGATAATCAAACTAAAATTGATTTAACTAATAATGAAAATTTTATGGAATATTTTTTCGATGATAAATATGATATACAACCTAGAAAAAAAGTATTATTAAGAAGAATGTTAATGGGATTAATATCATATTATCCTATTGATAGATCCGCTATATCTTATATGCCCGAAATTAAAGAACCACATATTGATATCCCTTTATATAAAAATCATTCAATTACTAAAAAAATTAATTTAGTGCCGTGTTATATGTCTCTTGAACAATATAATCAATATGAAATAGCATATAATAAAGAAGTTGAATCAGATTTAAAAAAAGTGTCTAAAAAAAATATGTATGAAGATGAGTTTTTTCATTATTATAGTGCTACTAGACAAACATGTAATATTGCTTATAGTGAACCTGATCTAAAAGGAGAAGAATCATATAATGTAATGAAACAAAATAATAATTTTTCTGAAAATTTATCATTATATTCACCGAAAATGTATGAAATTATGAAAAATATTGGTAGATTTATAGAAGCTGATAAACCTACTGGTAAAGTATTATTATATAGTGTTTATAAAAGTGATGGTGGATCCGGTGGATTTGAACAAGTATTGAAAGCACACGGATATGAAAAATATGATTATAAATCAGAAAATATAGATAAACTTATTAAAACTAATAATAAAAAGAAAAGATATACATTTATTACAGGTGATGAAGATGAAATTGATAAAGAAGAAAATAAAATAGCATACAATAATATAGAAAATATTAATGGTGAGTATATTCAAGTTATGATTATATCTCAATCTGGAGCAGAAGGTATTTCATTAACATGTGTTAGACAAGTCCATATTTTAGAACCATATTGGAATAATGTCAGAATGGATCAAGTATTTGGTAGAGCAATCAGAAGAAATTCTCATATAGGCCCCGATACTAATAATCCATGGCTACCTAAATCTAAACAAAATGTTGAACAATATTTATATCTTTGTTTATTCCCTGATGGTAATAATACTAAAGATATTTTTAAATCTATAAAAGAACTTAAATGGACTATTGCTAATGATATAGAATATATAGATGATGATTTTGAACAATACTTATTAAATGAACATAAAAGTGTCTACATTCTAATACAAAATATTTTAAATATTAAATTATCTTCAAGACCTGAATCTACTGATGAAATGTTATTCAATATTATGGAAAGAAAATATAATATTAATGAAAAATTAAATGATATTATTAAAGAATCATCAGTTGATTGTATAAAACATACTACTGATGATCCTATTTTAAATAATAAATGTGTCCAATTTTCAGAGAAACTACAAAATGAAATGGCATATTTCCCAGGTATCGATTCAGACGAATTAAATAAAATAGATAATAAACAATTAATATCAACATTTTCATATTTTATAAAACCTGATACTATTGTTGTATCTTCAACTACTTCTAAAGAACAAATATATTCATATTATAAAATTAATCCTAGATATAAAGATGAAGATGCAAGATATATAAAAGAAAATGGCGATTTATTATGTGATTTTTATTCATTTCAAAATAAATTCTTTGTCTACGAAAATAGTAAATATCATTTAAATAGTAAAATTACTAATAAATTTTCTGTAGTTCAATCTATTTATAATTTACCACCTGAAGATGAAATATATAATGAACAAATTAGTAAATGGGAATTTCCTAGATTAGATAAAATTAAATTAGATAAATATTTAGTAGGATATAAAATTAAATATAATATTAATGATAAATTATTTTTTATGCCATTAAATAATCATGATTTAGACATATATAAATTATATGATTATAAAACATATTTAGATAATAAATATGAAATTACAGATGATAATAAATATATAATAATTCATTATAATAATAATTTTTATGAATCTATTTAATTTAATATTTTTTAATATTTTATTTTAATATATAAATGAATAATAATAATATCTGGGGACCACCAGCATGGACTTTTCTACATACTATTACTTTTAATTACCCTGAAAATCCTAATAATGAAGATAAACAAAATTATTTTAATTTTTTTAATTCTTTAAAACACGTTCTACCTTGTAAAAAATGTAAAAAACATTATAGTGATAATTCAATAGACCTTAAAAATAATTTAAATACTAGAGATGATTTAGTAAAATGGTTGGTAGATATCCATAATGATGTTAATAAAAAAAATGGTAAAAAAATATGGTCTTATTCAGATGTATATAATAAATATCAAAATATGTATAATAATACAAATATAATTAATAATTTATTAATATTATTTATTATTTTAATCGTTTTAATATTTATTTTTTTTCTTTATAATATATATCATGGTAAATAAAGTTCTTGTAAATAAACTATTAACTGATAAACAAATGAAAGATTTAGAAGGAACATGGGTTGATGAAAGTTTTATTAAAATACCTGTATTAGAAAAAAATACAGATGTTTATTATATTGATGAAGAAACTGGTTTAGAAAAATTATTATTAAAATTTAGAAAGAATGTTATATCTGATAATGAAATTAGATTAGGATGGAATGCATATAAAGATCTTGCTAAACCTAGTAGAGGCCGAGGAGCATCTGCTGGACCTATTGATACAACTGGTCAATATTGGTCTAAAAGAACTGTTGTAAATAATAAAAAATGGATGACTAATTATTTAACACCTAAAGGTGAAGTATCTAAAATGAAAGTAAATAATCAAGTAGCTTCTAATCCTATAGGTTTCTTCGATGCTGATAATAAAATGTGTAAATTACCTTGTAGATTAACTCATTTTACTAGAACTAATTTTGAAAAATATCAAGAAGGTTTTCCATTCCTACAAAAAATAGATAAATTATATAAACAATTAACACCTGAAGCATATCAAAGACAATTAGACCGAGCTAATAAAAAACCATTATTTAAAATACCTGATACTTCATTTTCTACTGTAACTATTAATAGAAACTTTAGAACAGCATTACATAGAGATGCTGGTGATTATAGAGAGGGTTTTGGTAATTTAACTGTAATTGAACGCGGTAAATATCACGGTGGATATACTGTATTCCCTCAATTTGGTGTTGGTATTAATTTAAGAAATAATGATTTTGTAGCTATGGATGTTCATCAATGGCATGCTAATACACAAATGTATGAAACTGGAGAAGATAAAGCATATAATGAAGCAATACCTAAAGTTTATAAAGATAACCCTGATGTAGGGACAGCAGGTATATATGAATTATATACAAGAATATCATTTGTATGTTATTTAAGAGAAAAATTAATACATTGTTCTGATGATGTTGATCCACAATTTTTAACTAAATCAGGCCATAATAAAATTATAGTTGAATAAAATTTTCTAATTAATGTTTTTTTTTTTTAATGTTATATTATAAACATGGATACGGATCAAATCATTTATTTTGTAGCAGCACTAATTTTAGGAATGCTTTTGGCTAATATGCTTAAAAATGTTTGTGGGTGTAAGGTTGTTGAAGGACAGGAAGGAACATGTGTCGTGAATCCAGAACATCCGATTTCGAGAACTGGTGGCCAGTGGACAGGTTACTGTAATAATGTTACATCTTCAAATTGCAAAGATAGGACAGACCCCGTATTAGACGAGATATTCCCCTGTAAGAAACCAACAGGTATATCAGGTCATTAATTATTTAATTTTTTTATCATTAACATAATCATGAACAGTATTTACTTCTGTTTTATTGTTATTATCACAATCATATATACAAGTATTAATACCCATACTATCTAATACTTGCATTAAAATTAAAAAACTTACTGTTGTCCCTACAAAATATCCAATATATTTTAAATAATTATTCATTTATATAATTAATATAATTAATATATAATATATTTTTATTTAGTTTATTTAAAGATTTATAAATATTTATAGATAATAATGGAAAGAGTATCTGTTATAACTGTTTTCAATGATTTCAGAAATTTTAAAGAATTAATGTTATATAATTTTAATAATATTAATTATCCTAAAGAATTATTAGAATGGATTATAGTTGATGATTCTAATGAATATAATGGTGATTTATTTCCTATGAATGATAATATTATTTATATTCATTTTAAACCTGAAGAAATTAAAGAACATTTAGAAAAATGTTATAAAAAATTTGATGTTCATAAAAATGATTATACTTTTGAAAATGATCAAAAAAAAGGTGAATATGAATATCATATTAATTTAATGCGTTTACCATCTGGTTTTAAACGCGATTATGCAGTTGGTTTATCTTCTAATCCATATATTTTACATTTAAATTTTGATTGTGTTTATCTTAAAAATGAAGTTCAAAAGAAAATTAATATTATTAAAAAACAAAGAATTGAATGTTTATATTCTGATTATATGATTACATATGATATTAAAAATAAAAAATATGGTAAATTAGATAAATATAAATCTGAAGCATGTTTATTTCATACTAAAGAATTTTGGACAAGAAAAGGATTTAAATGGGATGAAATGTATAATGAAGGTGATGATTTTTATTATGGTAATGGTTCAGCTAGAGTATATTATAAAGAAAGTGTTATCCAACTTTTAACAAATCATAATTTTAATAGATATAATATAGAGTTAAATTCTGCTACTCATAATAATTATAAACATCTAGAAATACCTGAAATTGTTTTTAATATTAAAAATAAATTATATGATTTACAAACTGAATTAAATGATTTATTATATAATAAACAAATTAATATAGTATGTATTAATTCTGAAAATATTATAACTAATAAAATGATTACAAATAATATTCATTATTTAGAGTATAATAAAAATACAAATAATTTTGTTAAAATTATGCAAGATCTAAATAAAATGGGTAATATTGATATGATGATTGTTAATTTAACTAAAGAAGCTATGAAATTTATTCCTAATTATAATTTAGATTATTTTGTTTTATTAAATAGACCTAAAAGAATTATTCCTGGATATTTAATTTTTAATAATATTTATATTAAAAAAGAATTATTTATTAAAGAAGAAGACAAACTAGAAAATAATGATAAAGAAAACAATGAAGAAAATAATAATTAAATTATTTTTTTCTAATATATATTATAAAATGAAATTTAATAAAGAATTAAATGAAAAAGTTTTTCAAGTTGTTGTAATTGCCGCTATTTATTTTCTATTATTCGCTCATCCAGTGGTTTTCAACTTAGTAGATAAAGGTTTTGAATTAGTCGGTTTAAATCTAGGCGATACAGCTTTAACTGTTGTTCACTCCCTCGTATTCGGTATTTTTTTCTTCTATACTGTTCAATTTGTTCTTAAAAATATTTAAAAATAAATGTATATTATATATAAATGGACACAATTGCTTTACAAAATATTAATACTCTTTTAGATATAAATGTAAAATCAACATTTATATTTAAAGATCGTAAAATTTTAATTAATAATGATGATTCCACTGAACACATCAATGAAAATAATATTAATACAGAATATATTCTATATTTTACATTTAATCAATTATTTAATGCCATTAGACATGAAAATATTAATAGAAATAAATTAATTAATGATTTAGATCAAGCATTAGATAATTTATATGAAAATGAAAGTTTTCAAAAACTTATTGATAATGATAAACATATCGATGAAATTATGAATGATATTACATTAAAATTAGATATTATTACTGAAAAATATTATAATCATTATGAATGTAAAAATTTATATAATAAATTAAATAATTTTTATAATTATTTAATTGAAGATTTTATTAATAGAATCCCACTTCATATTTATACTAATATAGATGATATAGATGAAGATATTTATGAAGAACCATTATTAGATGTTAATTCAATAAATAAAGGAGATTAAATCAATTAATAAGGTATATATCTAAAATCTGAATATGGATATAAACTTACAGTATAAGATTCATTATTTACTGTAATTACTTCATTATCCATAATTTCAGAACATCCATATTCATTTACACAATTTTTTGAATCTCTTTCAATAGGTATTTTTACTTGTATATGATTATTTAATACTGTATAATAATTCCATAAATTAGAACCTCTATAAACTCTTCTACCATATAATGGTCTTATATCATTAGCTACAGTAGTATTCGTTAAAGTTCCTATATTTTGATATTCATTCGGTTCTCCTCTAGTCCTAATATTTATAGGTAATCCTCTTCCCATATTATATTCTCTTTCAGGACCTCTTCTATATTGTTGAATATCATCATCATTTATTATTTTAGTTGGCCTATCTACTACTACTACATTATTTTTATTATTTTTACTATCTTTTATATCTTTAGGGTATTCACATACACATTCATCTTTAACATGTTTAGTTAATTTATCTATGATTAAATAAATAATTAATAATAATATTATACAACCAAAATAAAATACAGTTTTACTCATACATATTAATTTATTTGATTTCATATATTATATTATTATATTTTAATTTATCTACTTACAGTCCATTCACATTCATTATTTTTTGCCTGACAATCACTTAAACTAAGGTTATGACATTCACAATCTTTCGCTGTCCATGAACAAGGGACTGCTTGTTCGCCTTCACCATACGTCGCCTCTTCACATGAAATTTTATTATCAACTGTAATGCAATTATCTGAACATTCTCCACAATATTCAAAATTTGTCCTACAATATCCATTATTACCTGAACGAATATTATTAATCACATTTGTTGTAGATGTAGGTGTTGGTGTTGGTGTTGGTGTTGGTGTTGGTGTTGGTGTTGGTGTATTATTATTATTATTATTATTATTATTATTATTATTATTATTATTATTTCTTCTACTGTTAGATAAATTAATAGTAATATTTTCTACTGATGGAGGAGGTGGAGTAGCTACTGGTGGTAGTGCTACTGGAGGGGGTGGAGGAGGAGGTATTGGTGGAGGTTGAGGAACATTTAATTGATTAACTTTATTAGTATTTACCATCACTTCATACATAAAAAACATAAATACAATACCAGCAAAAACCATTAATATTCTATTAGTTGATTCCATGTATATATATATATAATGTAAATAAATAAATTTGATTAATATATAAAAAAATAACTATCAAATATATAAAATGAAACTTAATCTAATATGTTGCAAAAATAATCAAAATATTATAGGGGTTAATAATGATCTATTATATTCTATTCCAGAAGACATGAAATATTTTAAATCTATTACTACTCAAGAATATGTTAAAAATAATAAAAATATTGTAATTATGGGATATAATACTTGGCAATCCATTCCTGATAAATATAGACCATTATCTGATAGAATTAACATTATTATCACAAATAATCATTATGATGATTTTCAATCAGATACAGGTATATTTTTAACATTTAAATCATTTGATAAATGTTATAATTTCTTAAAAGATCAAGAAAATAGAGGTTTTATGTTAGGTGATAAGTTTATCATAGGAGGTGCTCAATTATATAATCATATTTATAGTAATTATTTATTAGTTATTAATAAAGTATATGAAACATTTATAAATCACAGTATTAATAAAAATGATGAAACCATATCATCATTATCAGAATTAAATTATACTATGTGGAGTTATAATAATTTTAAATTAATGAATAAGAAATATGTAGATGAACATAAAATTAAAGTAATCCATACAGGCGAAGAATTACACGGTGTTTCATATAATGTTTATCAAAATGAAAAAAATATTAATGAAGATGAAAAACAATATTTAGATTTAATGAGAAAAATATTATTTGATAATAACCTAAAGGATTCAAGAAATTCTAAAGTAATTTCATCATTCGGTGAGAAAATGGTGTTTGATTTAAGAAAAGGATTCCCTCTATTAACTACTAAAAGAACACCTTTTAAAACTATTCTTAGAGAACTATTATGGTTTATTAAAGGCTCTACTTCAAATAAAGAATTAAATGATAAAAAAGTCCATATATGGGATCAAAATGCTTCGAAAGATTTCTTATTAAGTAGAGATTTGGATTATGAAGAAGGTGAATTAGGACCTGTATATGGATTTCAATGGAGAAGATTTGGTGCTAAATATTCAAGTGAAAGAAAACATTATTTTAATGAAGAAGGTGTTGACCAATTACAAAATGTAATTGATTTAATTATTAATGACCCAACTAGTAGAAGAATTATATTATCTGCTTGGAATCCTGTAGATTTACCTAAAATGGCTTTACCCCCATGTCATGTAATGGTTCAATTCTCTATAGATAATGATTTCTTAGATGCTCAATTATATCAACGTTCTGGTGATATGTTTTTAGGTGTCCCATTTAATATCGCTAGTTATTCTCTATTAATGCATATAATAGGTTCAATCACTGGATATACTCCTAGATATTTTCATCATGTATTAGGTGATGCTCATATATATATTAATCATATTGATGCTATTGGTGAACAAATTCATAGAGTTCCAAATGATTTTCCTAATTTAATATTAAAAAATAAAATAGATAATATTAATAATATAGATGAAGATAATTTTATATTAGAAAATTATAATCATTATCCAACTATTAAAGCTGATATGATTGCTTAATTATTTATTATTACATCCTTTATTAACAACCCATTTACAACCCGACTGATCATTACATTTTGGATCCTTTGTTTTTTTATATTTATTACAATTTTTAATTGTTTTTACTTTTTTAATTGATTTTTTAACTGATTTATTAGATGCTGGATATCTTTCATCATATAATTTATGATATATACTAGTTAAATGCTCTTTATTATTATCATTATCAAATCTATTTAATTTAGATCCTCCTTTAGCATTACAAGTAAAAGGTATTAATAATATTGGTTCATTGTATTTAGGTAAAATATCTTTTTTGTGATCATCTCCTATTTTAGATAAAGATTGTTTAAAATTTTCAAATAAATCTTTTAAGAAATATCCTGAACATGCTTTTATTTTTAATTTACGTTTACCCTTATAATAAATATAATCATATCCTGGTTCTCCCACTGTTTTTCTTTTTGTACAATATAAAGGACAAAATTTATTAAAAGTAGTATTCGATTTACATTTATTAGATAATGGTTTTTGTAATGTATGATATTCATTTATTTGATTACATGAAGATGCATCGTGAAAAATAGATACAGCTAAATTATTTATTTGATCACCAGGTAAATATAATCTCCATCCTTCTTTATAATTAAAATATTTATTTTCATATAAGTCTTCTTCATATAATTTATCTTTAGATGCATCTGGTGTTGTATAATCTGTTTCAAGACCATTAACATGTGGAATCATTACTTGACACCATTCAGGAACAATTATTTTTTCAGGATTAAATCCTCCGTGTCCATTTATAGTTATTAGATTTTCTAACGCATCATTCAGTCTAATAGGTTTAGGTATTAAATTTGGTTTTATAATATCTAATTTTTTTTTTGTTAATACTGGTTTAGTTAATTCTGAAGATTTTATATTTTGAATTTTTAAATATTTTTTTTTGAAATCATTTAAAATATCACCTTTATTACCACCCAATTTTAATATGTCTGACATTTTTTTAGCTGATTTATATTTTTCATATCTTACAAATGCTTTAGAAGATACCGATTTAGGATTTTTTTGAACATAATTTACAGATTTATTTAATTTTAATGCCTCATTAACTATTCTTTTCACATAATTATTATCCATAATATCCGTTTCTTGTATTTTTTCAAGATTTTCAACTACTTTTATTGATTTTTCTTTAGTAGAGGATTTAGTTAATTTTATCTTATTTAAATGAATATCTGGCATATCTTCTATATTTACTACACCATATTTATTACAACCAGTATCTATTTTAAATTGTAATGGTGAACGCGTTTCAATAAAAACATCATATAATTTATGTCTAGTACCATTTGATCTAACTTTATCACTTATATTTTTTAATGTTAATTTTAAATTGCGTGGTAATAATATTTCATCTTCATGTTTATTTTTTGTAGTATTTATCATATTTATATAAGGGACACCATTATCTATTTTAAATCTATAATAACAACAACCAGTCCCACTATTCCAAAAATCAGGACAATATGGGATATTGGGATTTGTTGATAATGATAAATATGTAGAAATATTTATAGAATCATTCACATTTTCTAATCCATCATATAATTGAGTCATACCTCTATAATAATATATATCTTCATATATATTATGATTTCTTGGTGCTAATTCTAAAAAACATTTATCTAATTTATTTATTTTATCTCTAATATTGGCCATACATCTATTTTTATTGGCATGTTGTACCTTAGCGATATAATCATTTACAAATTCAGATAATTCAGTTCTTAATACATCTTTTTTTAACTTACTTTTTTCTTTTTGAGTTTTTATATCCCATTTTTTATGTTTAGTTAACTCTTCTAATATATTTTTTTTTAATTTAGTATATTTCCACATGTATCTATTAAAATCAGGTAGTTGAATTAATTTATTTTTATCATTAAGATATATATTATTAAGACAAGCTCTATTAAATACATCGCTACTAAAAAAAGCATAACCTGATCTTAAATATCCATTAATACATCTATAAGAGCTCCCACTATAACATATTAATGCATTTGATAACAATTCATCAAAGTAAACTTCTTCATTATATGGTATATTTTTTACTAAATCAGCAAACGGATTTTGAGATTTGTTTTTTAATTTCATCCAAACAATGCTTGATAATTTTACTTGTGATAATTCTAATAATTCTTTTGATATAAATTCTTCAACTATTTCAGATTTTGATAATTTAAAAACTCTTTTATCAGATTTTAATTTATCTATTAAATCACTATTATTTATCATCGTATATTTATCTAAATAAAAACCTATATTTGTCCAATTAGAAGGTTCATCATATGTATTTACCACCATCAAAGCATTTTTTTTTATTTGACATATTTTATATATATCATTTATAGAAGGATTTAAAAAATAACTTTTATTTAATAATAATATTCTTTCAGAATTTTTAATTGATTCATCTATATATATTGCTATATTACCTTCATCTTGTTTTAACCAATCAACTACTTTTACTTTTTCTAATCCAATCGGATCAAAACCTTTTTCCATTTATATATTAATAGGTTTTTTTTTCAATTCTTTGAATAAATTTGAAATTAAGATTTATAAATTATTTATACTTTAAAAAAACTGATTATAACTTACATAAAATATTAAACATGCTCGAAATTATCATGGCAATTCTCGTAGTGTTCTTCTTCATTACGAATGACGAAGAATTCCTGGACGAGGGACAGCATAGGGATTTCTTCGGAAATATCCTCGATGCCGACGGTGAACTCAATATCTGGGACACCTTTGTTGAACAAAATGGGTGGGGTGGAAACCCTCTGTTCTGGGATAGGGACGATGAATATTAGATAGAAAAATAAAGACAAAAAAAATATAAAATAAAAGACAAAAAAAAAATATAAAATATAAAAACAAAAAAAAATAGATAGTTTTTTTTAAGATAATTTATACAGAAAGACAATCCCCATTCAACCAAGATTCATATGGATATTTCATTCTTTCCAACATATTTAGTTTTTCTATGACATCAAATTTAGTATCACATGACATTAAATCTAATCCTGATGTTAAATATATAGTTAAGATAGATTTATCTTTAGGAATTTTTGAATATACACTTCTATCACCCCAACCTTTAATTTTACCCCAATAATCATGTTTTATCATGATTTTAACAATCTCATCTATTTTTAATTGTTCCTCTACAGGCATATCTTCATCTTTATCAAACATATCCATAAATTTTTCATATACTTCATATGTCAAATGATGTTGAAGAAGTAGATGTTGTTCTTTTTTTAGGTTCTCCATATTTAAACTTATTGAAAGTATTTTAAAATACCATCATTACCATTTTCAAATTTTAACGCATCAGTTGCTAATTTATCAGCTTTATCATTCCCTAATGAATGTTCATCTTGTTTATTAGTATGTGCTTTAATATGATATAAGAATACAGGATATTTATCATATAATTTATATATTTCTTCAATTAAAGGTATATTCTTTTTTTTTAATTTTTGTTTATCTGTCCATTTTGGAAACCATTTAGTAATTGTATTTAAAGAATATTCAGAATCAGTATAAATATAAATATATGATTCAATATTATATTCTTCTATAGATAATAATGCTTCTTTAATAGCTGTTAGTTCAGCGACATTATTAGTTGGTTTAGGAACATTTAATAATCTACTTACATCTTTAATTTTAATATCATTCTTTTCTGAATAATGAATACCTATAGAACATGCCGCGTTTTTTTTACCATTATTAGTACAAGCACCATCTGTATATATTATAAATTTACTCATAATAATATATAAATATATTTATCTTAAATATTAATCTTTATTATCAATATTAATTACCACTTCATCATCATTACCATCATTAACACCTTCTTCTTCATCGTCGTCTTCTTCTTCTTCATCTCCGTCGTCTTCATTATTATCTATTTCAATATCCTCTATTAATAAATTAATATTTTTTTTATCTTCTGAAGTAATAGTATTTTCGTCATCAGATAATGTATCAGTATTATTTTCTTCAACTACTTCTGGTTCTACTTCTTGTTCTACTTCTGGTTCTTTAACATGTTTTTTAATTGGTGAATGGTCTTTAAGTGGATCATAATTATTAACTGGTTTAGATTCTTTAACTGGATCAGATACTTTATTTATATTTGTAAAATTATGTTTATCAGAATTAATTAATATAACATTCTCATGATTTTTATTAACATTATTAGAATGATTTAATAAATTATTAGTTTGTTTTATTTGTAATCTTTTTAAACTTTTTGTTTTAAGATCATGAAATCTATCACCTGCATTAGCAACAATATTTGCTACTTTTTCTTCTTGTGATGGTTTATATATTTTACATTTATGTAATCCATTACATATCTCAGGTTTAATAATATCAACATCTTTAAATCTTGTTTTAAATAATTTAAGAATATCATCTTCAATTAATGGTGCTTGTTCAATTAATCTATCAAATTCTGCTCTGCATACTTTTAGAAAATCATTTGCTGATTTTCTTCTTTTTTCATCTAATGCTAATTCAACTGTGATATTTCTTGCAAATTTAGACCATGATACACTTATTGCTCTATGAGATTCCATTAACTCAGCATATCTTAAAAAGTTTTGTAAAGTAGATAGAATACCTGCAAATATATTAACACCACCAACAATACCCATTGCTACTTTCTTACTATCATCAGGAACAAATGAATCCATAGCAAAATTAGCTGTTCCTGTTAATGTTGATAATACTATAACTGGTATTGTAAATAAATAATTTCTAAATCTATAATATTTTTCTGCTCTACTATGTAGCCATCTATAACATGCTGCTTTCTCAGCCCACTCTGCTAATAAAGATTCTTGTTCGCCTGTCCACTTTGATTTTTCTATTTCAGCTGCTTTGCGTTTTTTTTCTTCGTCTTCTTTTTTCCTTAATTCATGAAAATGTGAATTATTCATATATTATTTAAAATATTTAAAATAAATTATTAATAAAATTATTAATATTATAAAAAATATTACATATTTAATATTGAAAAAATATATTTTATCTCCTATATTTAAATTATTTAATTTAACTGAACCACCATTCATTTCTAATACATATCTGGATAATTTATTTATAGTTATTGATTTTAATGAATGAGGTTTATTATTTTCTTTATATCCTACTATATTCATATTTTCATCTAAAAAAATAATATCTAATGGTATAAATGTATTTTTCATCCACATTGAATGATTTTTCTTAACAGGCGACATATCAAATAACATACCATAATATCTATTTAGTGGTTCTTTTACATACATTAAACCTTTAACCGCGTCTTGTCCAGATACTTTAGATCCAAATATAAACATATATATATATATTATAATATAAATTATCCATATCTATATCTCATTTCAGAGTATGACATAGTTCTACCAGTTTCTTGATCGGTGAATACATGTTTCAAGAATGCTTTTTCACCTTGTGTATTAAATACATTCGCAGCAGTCTTATTAGCTTCATCCATACTTGGATTGATAGGAAGTTTTGGTGTTTCTTTAACTTCAGGATTAGTTTTTTTATCAGTATTCTTATCCATAATTATTTATTTTATAAATATCTTATAATTTAAATTTCAAATTTTAAATTTCTATATTATATATATGAAGAATTATATTCTTAGAAAAATTATAAATAGTTCTTCTAAAGATTTAAAACATAATTTTTTTGATAAAAGAAATAAGCCTATCAAAAATAAAAAATATATTGAACATTGTTTAGAAGGATTATATCTACCTCCAGCATATGATGATGTTAAAATCAATCTTAATAAAAAAGCTAAAGTATTAGCGATAGGTTATGATAATAAAAATAGGCCTCAATACGTTTATAATAAGAAATTTACTGAGAAAATGAAAAAACAAAAATATTATAATTTATATTTATTTGGTCAACAATATAATAAAATAATTGTAGATATTAATAAAAATATTAAATTATCAGAAGATAATAAATTAAAACATGTTTGTATGATATTGAGGTTAATAATGGATTGTGATTTTAGAGTAGGTAATGATGAATATATGAAACAGAATAATTCATATGGTGTAAGCACATTAAAATCTAAACATATTATTGTTAAAAAGGGTGAAGTAGTAATTGATTTTATAGGTAAAAAAAGCGTTAGAAATATTTGTAATGTGAAAAACAAAACTATTAAAAATCATTTAAAGAAAAAGAAGAAAACTCTTAAAAATAATAAAAGAATATTTACATATAAAAATGATAATTCTAAAAAAGTAAATATAAAATCAATTGATGTTAATAATTATATTAAACAATTTGGAGATTTTTCTAGTAAAGATTTTAGAACATGGTCTGCTAATATTAAATTAATTAAATATTTATTAAATTCTAATTTAGAAAATGTTGATAAAGATATAAAAGAATGTATTAAAAAAGTAGCAGATAAATTACATCATACACCTGAAGTATGTAAAAAGAATTATTTATTCACAGAACTAATTGAATATTATAAAAAGGATAATACTAAATTCAAAAAATATTTTAGTAATAATATTAATAAAAAATTTACTTTATTTTTAAAGAATAATTATTAAATTTATTTCTTTTTCTTTTTTTCAGGTTTTACTAATTTATTATTAACCCAAGTACCTAATTCTTTCCCTAAACTCTCATCATCTTCAATTTTAAATATTTTATCAATACCATCTTCATTTACTAAATAATATTCTTTATTTCTGTAAATTACTGTTTTTACATCAATTTCTTCATCTGAATCTTGATCATCACCAGAATCTACAACAGGTGTATCTACAACAGGTGTATCTACAGAAGTATCTTTAACTGGTGTATCTACAACAGGTGTATCTTCAACAGGTGTATCCTCAACAGGCGTATCTACAGAAGTATCTTCAATTACACATTCAATATTTTTATTAGATAATAATTCTAATTTACTTTTTAAAGTATTAATTTCTTTATTTAATGAATCGATAATTTTATTTTTTTCATGAACTTCTTTATCTTTTGCTTTAACCATATCGAATTTATTTTCTTCTTCTTTAATTTCATTAAAAGAATTAATTTGTTTTTCATAATCACATATAGTTTTTTGAAAATTACTAATCATTTTATCTTTTTGTGATAATTCATGTGTTAATTTAGCATTCATTTCTAATAATAATTTATTCTTATCATTTAATTCGCCTATAGATTTATTTTCTTTAATATTATAATCAATTACAGATGTAAGTAGTTCATTGACACTGTCATTAATTTTTTCTTTGTTAAAAAGTATTTTATCCATTTATATAAATAGTGAGTTTTAATTTTAAATATATTATTTATATATATATGGTCAAGAATAAAAAGACTTTAAAAAGATTAAAACATAAACATAATAAATCATTAAAATCTAATAAACATTTTAAAAAGAATCATTGTTCTCCTAAAACTTCTAAATCAAACGTATCTTGTTTAGATGATAAATTATTATTAAAAATTGCTGATATTCTAAATAAATATAATGGTGCTGAAATAGCAGAAAATAAATATAAAAATACATTACATAAACAGATATCTGAAAAAATATCAGAAATATCTGATTGTAAATCTGAAAAATGTTGGTCATCAATACATGAAATTATTAGACATTTATCTTCAGAAGAATTATTAAGATTTAAAGAAAGTTTTAAACCTAATATGCCTGAAAAATGGAAAACAAATCCAACAGAATGGTTATCAACATCTGATATAGAAAAATGTTTAAAACAATATGAAGAATATAATAAAGGATTTAAATGTTATGGAGCATTACCCATGGATTTTGATTTAAAAAGAAATGATTCATGTGTATCAGGTGATTTATGTAATATTGATATTAAAAAACATATGGATAATGGAGAACATAGTATATCTTCAGTATTTAATTTAGATGACCATGATGAACCTGGATCTCATTGGGTTTCTGTATATATGGATTTAAATGGTAGGAATAGAGAAATACCTTCAATGTATTATTTTGATTCTATGGCTGATAAACCTACTAAAGAAATAAAAGAATTATATAATAATGTAAAACAACAATATAAATCACATACTGATAAAGATATGGAATTTTTATATAATGATATACAACATCAAAAAGGAAATAATGAATGTGGAATATATAGTATTCATTTTATAACGACAATGTTAAAAGGTATTGATTTCAATGAATATATTAAAGAAATTAAATCTGATGATTTTATGAATAAATTTAGAGAATTTTATTTTATAAAAGAATAATTACAAAAATCATTAGATATTATTTTATATATATAATATATATGTTTGAATTATACGATATTTTTGATAGTAATGAGATAAATATTATAATATTAGTAATTTTTATTATTATACTATTAATAATTGTAATAGCTTTAGCTGTATATGATTATAGAATGAAACAAAAATTAATAAGAGTTGAAACTAAATTAAAAGACATTACAGATGCATTAGATATGAATATTAATAATAATTATACTTCCGATATTTCTAATTCTAATAAAGCAAATTCTAATAATTCATATAAAGATAAATATGAAGAATTACTTAAAGAAAAAGATATAAAAGATTCACATCCAATGCAATATTCTCCTTCTGAATATGCTACACTATTAAAATATAATCCTATATTACCTTATAGTGCTTTTACAATGGACATTATTAATAATTCTTATTTAGACATGAATGAACGTGGTATGCAAGAAGATAGATATTTTGCTTTGTCTAATTATGATAATATATATGATACTACTAGAAATAATAATAATAATAATAATAATTCGGTTAGTGATACTGGTGCCACATCAGATGAACAAGAATTAATTGATATGGCAGAAATGGGTGAAATACGACGTGATGATAATCCTACACTAAATAGTAATAATTCAACAGCTGTTCAACCTAAAACTACTTCAATGAATGATAATTTTTAATTTATTTTCTAAAATATAATTCTAATTCATTATCTAATATATTTTTCTTTTCTTCATGAGAATATGTTAACCATATTAATTTTTGAACATATTCTTTATCACATACATAATTAGGTGATTCATTATAAAAATCTTTTAAATAATCTTCTGAATTATCTATTATTTCATTAATTCTATTTTCAAAACTATTAACATTTTTAATATTTTGATCAATAATATTATTTCTATCCATTTTAATATATTATTATTATTTATTTATTTTTAAATTATTTTATATTATATATATGAAATATAATCTTAATTCACAACAATTAAAACTAGTATGTGTTAATTTATCTGATGAAATAAAGAAAGATGATAAATTATTAAATAATAAAAATATAACTATATTTAATAGTTCTATTATTGAGATAAATAATTCAGATAATTTATTAATTGCTAGTAGAGGTTGGTATGGTAATGTTAGATCATGGGATGGTATTAATTTTGTAATTTTATCAATATTTACAAAAGATCTAAAAAAAATAAAACAAAATATAATTGATATTGATGAAAAACTTTTAAAAAATAAATTACGTGAATTTAAAGAATTTAAAAGAATAGTAATTCCTCATGGTAAAAAAATATTATCTGGTCCTGAAGATCCTAGATTATTTTATTATAATAATGATATTTATATTTTAGTAAATGAATTATATGATAGTGATAAATATGAAGATAAAATTAGAAATATGTTTGTTTCTAAAATTAATTTAGATACATTAAGTTATGATATAACTAAGAATAATTTATGTGAATCATTATCAGGGAAGTTTGAGAAAAATTGGGGTTCATTTATTCATAATAAAAAACTTCACATGTTATATGATATTAATCCTTTAAAAATATTCGAAGTAAAAGATAATTTTAAATGTAAAATGATTTGTAATGTTAATGATAAAATTCTTAAAAAATTTAATAATAGTTATCCAGGATTAGATTTTCATATTAGAAATTCTACTAATTTATTAGATTTAGGTAAAAATAAATATTTAGGTTTAGGTCATGGAGTTTTAGATTATAAAAATAATACTAATATTAATAAATTTTTAATCCCAACATTTAATATATCTAAATATTCTAAAGAAGATAAATCATATTTTAAAAATTTCTTTAAACTATATACAGGATTTTTCTTTATATTAGATATGGATAAAAAAGATATATGTGAATTATCACCATTTTTTCAATTTCCAAATTATGAATCTAAACAAGAATTAATATTCTTTCCAACAAGTATTTATTTAGATAAAAATAATTATGTAAATATTTCTTATAATGTTGGTGATAATAGATCTTATTTTGTTAAATTACATTTAGATATTATAAAAATATCATTATATAATAAAAATAATATAGATTTCCAAGTTAATCATAATATTAATTCTAATTATTACATAGAATTAATAAGGAATATTAGAAAAATGAAAGGCTTCTCAACTTTAAGAAAAGATTATTATAAATTTAAAGATACTGATAAAACATTAGGTTCTAAAAAATCTAAAAAAAAATCTAAAAAAAAATCTAAGAAATCTAAGAAAAGATTAAATTAAATTTTTTAAAATCTAAATAAATATATATAAATGAGTGAATTAGTTGATCAATTAGTTGATGCTGCCGAGGATGGTGATGTGGATAAAGTAAGGGAATTAATTAACGATGGTGTTGATATTAATGCTCAAAACCAGTATGGTGAAATAGCATTAATAAAGGCAACATTAGAAGAACATTCTGATGTTATAAGATTATTGATACAAAATCGTGTTAATGTAAATGCGCGTTCATCGCCACAACTAGAGTTAGATATTGTTGGTGGTGAGACAGCATTATATTGGGCTTCTGGTAATGAAAACTCTGATATTATAAGAATGTTATTAAATGCTGGAGCAGATCCAAATATAAAAAATTTAGATGGTGAAGGACCAACCAATTTTGAATTTTTTAATAATATCTATGATGTTTGGGCTAGTGCTGGTTCTAATAAAAAATCTAAACGTAAGAAGAAATCTAAGAAAAAATCTAAGAAATCTAAGAAAAAATCTAAGAAATCTATAAAAAAATCTAAGAAATCTAAGAAATCTAAGAAATCTAAGAAATCTAAGAAATCTAAGAAAAAATCTAAGAAAAGATTAAATTAAATTTTTTAAAAATCTAAGTAAATATATATAAATGAGTGAATTAATTGATGCTGTTAGAAATAATAATATTAAAAGAGTTCGTGAAATTATTTCTAAAGGTGATGTAAATATAAATATTCTAGATGATGGTGGTAATACTGCATTACATCATGCGGTAGATAATGGATATATTAATATTGTAAGAGAATTATTAAATAGTCCTAATATTAATATAAATATAAAAAATAGACCAATGGGTCAGGATGATGCTACACCATTAATGATAGCATGTAGTAATATAATTCCTAACGATAATATACGAGTTGAAATTGCGAAATTATTAATTGAGGCAGGTGCTGATGTTAATACACAAGATAATGAAGGTAATACTGTATTAATAAATTTATCCCATACAGATAGAACCACTACTAAAGTTCGTCTATCATTAATAAAATTATTAATTGAGAATGGTGCAGATCCATCAATACCCAATAATCATGGAACTACTGTTGAAAATAGACCATTAATCAAAATAGCATTATCTAAAGTTTATGAAGATATATTTAAAGAATTTAATCCTAAACAACGATTAGCATTTTCTAAAATTATGATTGATGATAAAAATACACCTGAAGATATTATTCGTAAAATACTTGATTTACTTACTAAAAAATATGGGAAACCATCATCAATTAATAAAAAATTGTTAGATAAAATGAATGAATTTTTAAAAAAAACATTAAAAGAACCACCTTCATCTAATACATTAATTGATTTATATAGAAAACAACTTAAAAATCCTAATTTATCAAAGAAACAAAAAACACAAATAAGAAAACAAAAAAGGAATAGAAAAACAAAAATGAATATCCCATTAGATTCAAGTGATTATAGTTCATCGAGGAAATCAAGGTCTATGAATTCAGAAGATGAATTAAATTTAGGTATTAAAATGAGTGTAATGGATAAATCTAATTCAAGAAAATCTAGATCAACACTATCTAAATCTAATTCAAGAAAATCTAGATCATATAATTCTTCTGAAGAATTAAAAGATGCGATTAAAATGAGTTTATTAGGTTCTAAGAAAAAGAAAAATAAAACTAAGAAAAGATTAAATAAATCAAGATAATTCTCTAGCTGATGGATCTATTTCATCTGACCAATTAGGCAACCAAAAATATGGTATCACATTCGCTTTACCCGGGTAATAACTATCAAATATTTTTCTATAAAAATAACTTTCTTTTAATAATGGTGGATTTATTTTATATTTATTTTTATTTAAATTAAATTCATCATCTGATATTAAATTATCAACATGTTCTTGAATAATTTTATGCCATGATCTTTCTTCTGAAGAACAACCATCAGAAAAAGCTTCTTTAGGTCTCCACAATACTTCATCGGGTATAATATTATGTCCTGAAAATGCTTTTCTAAGTAAATATTTTTCTATTAATCCATTTTCATTATTATACATTTTTAATTTAGGATCTATTGTCATATAATATTGAACAAACTCTTTATCTAAAAATGGTGTTCTCGCTTCTAAACTCCATTTACTTGATACAGACCTATCAGACCTTAAAACATCAAAATATTGAATATTATTTATTAATTTATTACATTCATCATTAAATGCTTCTGAGTCTGGTGCGTTTCTTAAATATTTATATCCTGATTGTTCATCACTACCATCACCATTAAATAATACAACTATATCAGTATTTTGTTTAATATATTCTGCTACTAAATAATTACCTACACTTGCTCTAACAGTTGTTGTATCATATGATTCAATATTATATATTACATTACTAATAGCTTTAAGAAATGAATCTTCAGAACATTCAATTGTATGATGATTTGAACCTATATAATCTGAAACTGATTTAGCATATCCTAAATCTGTAGCACCTGTTAAACCTATAGAAAATGTTTGTAATTTATTTTTAATACCTTTATCTCTATATAATTTACATATAATTCCTGATACTAAACTACTATCTAATCCACCTGATAATAAAGCACCTATAGGTCTATCAGATAATAATCTTTTTTTAACAGCACTAATTAATTTACTTCTAATACAGGTTAAAATAAATTCTTCTGGTTGAAATTTATTAATTACAAAATTATTATCATGATATTTCTTTAAAATATAATTATCTTTATTTTTATATTCTAAATATGAACCAGGATTAAATTGTTTAATAAAAATACATTTATCATGTATTGCTTTTAATTCAGAAGATACAAACATGTCTGAATCTTGTGTATAACCAATAAATAATGGTCTTACACCATATGGATCTCTTGCTATAAAAATTTTATCTTTTAATTCATCATATAAAACAAATGAAAAAACACCATCTAACATTTTACAAGTTTCTTCAATACCGAATAATTTATATAAATAAATAATTACTTCACAATCTGAATTAGATTTTAATTTAAATTGAGATAAATGATCTTTATATAATTTTTTATGATTATATATTTCACCATTACAAATTAAATAAATATTATCATTTATGAATGGTTGCATACCATCATCTGATAAATCATTAATAGCTAATCTATGAAAACCTAATGTAATATCATTAACAGTAATAATATTTGATGAATCAGGACCTCTATTAACAATTCTATTAAAATTATCTAATAAATCTTCTTTTGAATATTTATTACCAATATAAGAAAATATACCACACATATTATATTAATAAATATAATTATCTTTAATTATTTAAATGTATTTAATAAATATTGTTCTAAATTATTCATGAGATTTCTTGCTTTATAAGAATTATTATTTAGATCTTTATATTTATTTTGTAAATTAATTTTTTCTTCTAATGAAATTAAAGCAAAATTTTCTACACATCTACCATCATCATCACACTTACCTCTAGCACATGGTGTTCCATCTGAACATTGAAATGGTTGTTGATTTAAACTAGCTGTATTATTTCTATTATCACTACCTGGAATACCAGGTGGACCAGCAGGTCCTTCTGGTCCAGGTGGTCCAGGAATACTTCCACCTGGTGTTAAATTAGCATATTTTTCTTGTAAGTCCTCTATATCTTCTCTATCTTGTTGGTCAAATTCAGTGAATAATGCGAATATATTAGCTCTATAAGAATCTATTGGTAATCCAGTATTTGGATCTGGTTCTGCTTGACAACAATCATAAGTAGTGCATTCTTCTCCTACACACATACGGTCTGGAACAAAAACAGGATAATTACTATCTCTACAAAAATTTTCAGAATCTTGAATATCACTACAATTTTCACGTTCAGGTGGTAGTTTTAAGTAAAAATTTTCAAATATTTTATTTCTACATATAGGATCTATCCCATCTACATCTGGCAATTTATTTATATTATTATAAGAACTACAATCATTAAATCTATAATTAGATATTGATGCGTTAGCACATTTAAATGGACCATTTACACAATCATTTATTTCATTCGGATTACCATTTACAGTATTAGCTACACAAACTTTCCTATTCGGTTCAGAACAATCACTATTTATTAACCCAATCTGATAATATATATAATAACTTAAACCTATTAAACTTATTATATTAAATATTTCAAAAAATATTTGATAATTTGTTATATTCTTTAATATATTATCATAATTATCATTTAATAAATATATTTGAAAAATAATTAAAAATAATATAAATGTATATATATAAAATATAGTTGTATTTAATCTAATATTTATTTCTTTATTATTTTCTTTATAAAATATTGTTTTATTAAAAGCAAATAAAAATATACAAGAAATATTCAGAAAAAATATAAAATATATTAAATATTTATATGTTCCTGGACCAAAATTCTTAATAATATTTTGAGAACCTATATTTAAATCTTTAATAGTTTCCTTTGAACTATTATTTGAAAAGTCATTATACTTGTCTGAATCTTTAATATTTTTAATTTTATCACTTATTTTATTAATTTTATCTTTTAATGGTATTTTATTAATTTTATCTTCACCTCCTGGCTTTGTTATATTACTAATTTTTTTACCGACACCACTTACAATATCACTAGCCAATGCTGCTCTACCCATTGTATATATTAAACTTGCCATATATATATATTATATTATATTATATTATATTATATTTTATTATATTATATTATATTATCTTGATTATTACATCTATTCAGGAAGTTCATCAATATATATTGATATATTCATATTATGTTTATTTAACCATTCAATTACGGATTTTTTACATTCATCATTTAATTCTAAATATTGTTGATTATTTGATATAATATATTTAGTTCCAGATTCATCTATTTCTAATATAATTCTACTAGCTGGATCAGTTAGTTGGCTATCATGAACTTCTTTAAATAAATAATTATCACTACCTGCATGATTTCTATTCATTATACAACCTTTTAATAATGTTTTTTTTTCTTTTATACCAGAACATTCTAATATTTTATCTGAATTACATATGGGAGTATCATTAATTTCATGTGGTGCTTTACATTCACCTCTAATTTTAGTATATACACCTTGATTATTATTTGGATCAGTTTGTAATCCATATACTTCATTTGATGGTGAAGGACAAATATTAGTATAATCATTAATAGATATTTTATCTAAAGAATCTATAAATCCAGATGACATATTTATAAACATTAATATGTTTATAATCATAAATAATCTATATCCATTACAACCATCTAAATTTATGAAAGGTATAGGACTTTTAAATAAATCACAATCTATATTAGTTTCACTAGTTAATCTTACAACTATAGTCATAAATATTAAAATTAATGCTACTACATACATAGTAAAAAATCTATCATTTAAATAATCTAAGTCTTTTGTAGCGTTATAACCAATATCTGTATCATTTGACTCCCACCAGGATGTTTCTTCATTTTTAGCTGCTTCATCTTCTTCATAATCAGTTGATTCCAAATATAATGTTTGTGTTGTATTATCAGTTAAATCACCAAATAAAAAATTAATAGGTGAAAACGTAGAGACATTTAATATATAATAAATAAATCCTCCTATCGGTTTAAATGGTAAGAAATATAATAGAGGTATCATCCAATTTTTTCCATATGTATAGAACTCAACACATAAAAATATTACTAATATTACTTCAAACCATCCATTAGCCTCACTCCATACGTTTCCTTCATAAGGTATATAAGAGGTAAATAAACGAGATAACATAGATAATATATTGTTATCACATGGATTATTAATATCTCCTCCACAATTTAAACCTTCATCACTATAATAATAACTAGATAGTTTTTCTGTATTCAATACTACTAAATATATAAATATTGTGATTATTAAATTAAAATATATTGTATGATCTCTATCACCATGCGACCTTAAATTTGACATAATTAAATATAATATAAATAATCCTATGATTAATTTTATAAATTTATATATATAACTTACAATTTTTTCACCATATCTACCAACTTTACCTTTTAAATCATCTTCTAATTGTGAATCCATTATACTATATAATATAAATATAAAAATATTATATTATGAATTAATTAATTAATTAATTAATTAAATAGGTCCTAATTCATCCCATATTTCATTATGTATTTCTAAATCACAAAACCATATAAAAAACTCTTTTATCTTATTTAAATATTCATAAATCATAATTTATATATAATAATTAATATATTTTTATATATATATAATAATGGATTACGCTTCTAAAGTATCTAATATTATCGATGATTTAAATTTACCACAAGAGTTAGAAGATAATAAAGAAATTCTTAAAGCAAGATTTGTTGAAGAAGTATCTTACTATGAAAAACAAAGAGATAATACAAAAAAATATTATAATGTATTTAGATTTATTGTTACAACTGGATCTATTTTATTACCTGCTATACTATCAATAGGTCAAATGGATCCGGCTAAACTACCCAGACATTTTGATGATGTAACATATTGGTCTGCATGGTCTATATCATTAATGGTGACTATTAGTAATGGATTTCTTCAATTATTTTCTCTAGATAAAAATTTCTTTAGTTATTCTTTGGTAGTTGAACAATTAAAAACTGAAGGATGGCAATACTTTGGATTATCTGGTAAATATGAAGAATATGAAACACATACTAAACAAGCATATAAAGAGTTTTGTAAAGCTATTGAAAATATTAAGAGGAAACAAGTTGAACAAGAATTTCAAGGTAAAGGTAATAATACTAAGAAGAAACAAACATTCGATTTCGCAGGTGAAATGAAAACATTTCTGGATCAAGCAAAAAAAAATTCAGATACAGATTTAAATGAAGATGGAAACCCTGATGTTGAAAAAGGCTCTGCTCCTACCCCTGCTCCTACCCCTGCTCCTGCTCCTACCCCTGCTCCTGCTCCTACCCCTGCTCCTGCTCCTACCCCTGCTCCTGCTCCTACCCCTTCCCGAGAACCTGAATCAGAAACACCTGTCGTCCCACCACCAGATAATAACCCTAACTAGATTGTCTAGTACAAGGTTTATTCCTAGATAATAATTCACTAAATTTCTTTTTTGATATAACCTCACATCTTGATTTAGGATATAATAAATCATAATGATATTCATCTTCATCATCATTCTCCATCAAATTATGATATAAATATATATTATCTTTTTTTGATTTATTATATATATTACCCATACCAATTGTATAATATTTATCTTCATGTTCAGTAAAAACACTTATATTTTTCTTTAAAATGTTCGATAAAGCATATAATTCTATCTGTCCAGCATATCTACATCCACGCATTTCTATTAAATAATCTTCAACACTATTTATATCTCCATAATCTGTGATAATATCTTCTATATCTTGTTGAATAGTTAAACCAGTAGGTAATATAAAATCTAAATTATTTTCTAACCAATCTATACTTAGTTGTCTTAATTTATCTGATTCTTCATCATATAATTTACTTCTACTCATTTTAAATGAATAATTATTATCAAATATATATTTAGTATTCTTAATAAGATGTAATTGTTGGACTATACACCCAAATAAACAATTCCCATCACCGATTATTTTTATAACTGATATATTTTGTTTATCTAAAATATTTTTCATATTAGTATAATATAAAAAAATCTTTATATATTAAATTAACTATACTTCTTTATAATAATTTGGTATATCTGATAAATCTTCACAGGATTTACATAAACATAATCCATTATCTTCTATATTCACTTTTAAATATGGATTCACACAACTCATACAATATTTAAGAGATTCTTTTTTACCATTTAATATTACTGAACAATTAGGTCCTACACATGCTCCAGCTATATGACAATGAAAGAATCCATTACATCCTGAACAACTCATTACTATTTGATGTTCACCAAGATTAAACTTTTCAAAACATCCTTTACATTGAATAATCTCAGAATTAAATTCATTAATAAAAGCATCTTTTTCTAACCTTTTTTCATCCATTACAATCTTATTTAGTTTAATTATATTTTTCTTAGATTGTTTTGGATACATACTATTTCTTCTTCTATGTTTAACAGGTTTATCTTTACCATTCTTAAGAATAGATATTGGTTGATATTTTTCAACATCTATTTCTTTAAAACCTTCAGGTCTTGGTTCAAAAATCCCTTCTAAATAAGTTATTTCATCTGAAACCTTATTAGAACTTTTCTTGAAACAAGTGAACATTGTTTTTAGTATTTGAAATAAAAAAAATATTTTTATCAAATTTATTAAAAGATTTTAACTAGTGAATTTTATATATCTTACTTGATATAGAACATCTTTTGGTTGGCTTTCCATAGTTTCATATACAGGTAAGATTAAATATCTACTACCCTTTTCTGTAGAAGAAATACTATTACCATTCCCAATAGTTAATGACTTATTTATATCTAGACGATCATCATCAGTTATTTCAGCTTTAGTATTTAATTTAGTAGATACTTCATATCCACCAGATGATTTATGTATTGCTCCTCCTTTTGAACCGGAGACTTTAGTCTTCATATATTTTTTCGCAATACCTTTAAGAAATTTAATCGCATCCGCATATGATTTAAATAAATCTTCATGAAGAACATATTCATAATCTTCACCAACTGTTTTAAATTCATTTTTAGTAATAATAGTGGATTTACCTTCTAAATCTCTACGAAAAGCTAATTCAGCTAATCCACGTGATTTTATTTCCCATTCTCTAGCAATCTTATCAAACTTTTCAGTTGTAAAGACGATAGGTGGTTTATAATTTGGCCAATTTTTCATATTCCCTTTAAGTCTTCCAGCATTTTGAGATGCTTCATTTGGATTTCGTGTATTTGATAATATACCATAATCAAACATAAAATCATGACTAGAAATACTAATACCTCTCCCTATACATAAATATCCTGTAATACTTAATGGATATTTATGTAATTCGTGCTCCCTATATATCTTCAATAATATTTTGTTTAATTCTTCATCTTTTTTATATTTATATTGTTCAAGATTAGGCATATGTAATATTATACCGTCACCATTTATAATAATGGTAGCCATTCCATAATTGTTGCGACATAATTTCATAGCTTCTATATGTGTTGATTTTCTTGAATCTGCTGGAATAAACCATTTAGTTCCTGGTTGAATTAATCCTTTACGAAATTTTAATACATCATCTATAAATTCTATAGTTTTTCTATTACTATCAATTATTTTAATATTATTATCATTCCAACCGTGATAAGTAGGTATTGTTGTATTTTCGAGAGGGAATACATTAAGAGCCCCATAGCGGTTGAATAGATTCTTTGCAGTAGCGGTTATTCCGTATAATGATATATTATCATATTCTTCAATCAATGGTTTAAAACATTGATCTATATAATTAATATATTTATCAGCTTCATCTAACCAAATCTTAAAATAAAACTTGTCAGATAAATGTTGTGATTTATTAATCTTGTCAATTATTTCATAAATATCGTCCACGCGTGTTCCATTAGTACAACACAAAATATTTTTAATTCCATCAACAGCTATTGCTCCTTTAACAGCATCAGCTGTATTAAAAGTCGTCCTAGTATGTGATGAGAACTCTAGATATATTTCACCATTAATTTCAACCTTAGGTATTTCAGAAGCAACCCTTGTACAAGTTTGTCTTGTTAATAATAGATTATTATCACAGAATATTATATTAATAATATCCTTATCAATTGGATAATTCATATCTTTAATTATTTTCTGTAACATAACAAATGTTTTACCAGATTGCTCTGGCTTACAGATCAATATAAATCTTTCATATATATTCATAGGTGAATTAGATATTGGGGAACGCATACTAGAAATAGTGGCCGCCACTGACCCTACTGCAGCAACCCCTGCTGATACTGCCATTCCCAATGCTGGACCACCATAATCAATTGAGTTCTGCATAGCTGAAACAATCGGGAGCCCATATATCAATATTATTAGATATATTATCATGCAATGATCTTTAATGTCCATTATAGGTGTTTATTTAACAAGATATTTCTATATATGTTCTTGCTTTAAATATTTAATTTTCCCAATTCTAAATTTCAAATTTATTTAAAAAGAAATTCATAATATATATTGTAATCGTAATCATGCCTAATACTAAAGGTGGTAAAAAACATAAAAGAAATAAAAATCAACAAAAAGAATCTAAAAATTTAAGATTAAAAGAACCTGGACAAGAATATGCACAAATTATTAAATGTAAAGGTAATTGTAGATTTGATGTATTATGTTTTGATGGTAAAGAACGCATGGCAATCATGTGTGGAACTATGAGAAATAGAAGATTTGTTAATCAAAATGATATTGTATTAGTATCATTGAGAGATTGGCAAGATAATGTATGTGATATCATAGATAATTATGATGAAAACTTAACTAGAAAACTAAAAGATAAAGGATTAGTTCCTAAATCTATTAAATTAGATGTAGATAATCATTATTCAGATGATGATGATGATAATATGGGTTTTATTTGGAGCACTGATATGCCTGATTCAGATGAAGAAGATAAGGATGAATCTAAATCTAGTAGTGATTCAGAAGAATCAGAAGATGAAGATAATGGTAAAATCGATTTAGATGATATTTAATTATATTTTTACTAAAATAAATATATATAATGAAAATAACATACTTAAAACAATATATATCATTGCTAACATTAAACCTAATATATACATAATAGGTTGTTTTTTATAAATTTTACTTTTAAAATATAAACTTAATATTAATAATATTGGTATTATATACATTATGAATATTAGTTTGAATGGTAAACCAAAATTTTTAGTCCACCATCCTTCTTTATAAACTTCTTTATTAACTTTATTTATTTTTTGTTTATTTTTAGGTACAGATTTTTCTTCCATTATTATAATATTATTAATATTTTAATTAAAATCTAATCTAATTTTATGTGAATTAGTATTTAATCCCCTAGATGCTGATTTAGATAATTCTTGTCTTGGTTTTCTTTCTATATCTTTTTTATCTTTTTTATTATTATTATAACATATTGTCATATCATTTTCAATATCTTTATAATGTAAAGTAATATATTCTAAAACCATATTATCAATAGCCCATTTAAAAAAATTTAATTGACCTACTGTAGTTTCAATATCTAAATCATGACATTTGAAATTAATTCTTTCTTTCCTACAAAAAGGATCAAACTTCTTTTTTTGATATGATTTTAATTGTGATTTATAAGCATGATAAATATTAATTTGTTTATGTAATTTATTATTACATTCTTCAAATGTCATTAAATCTTTATCATTTTTATATATTTCATAAAATACATTATGTTTTTTAGAATAATTTGTTACAAACCAATCAATTATTCTTAAAGATATTTTCTTATCACCATTTACATAATCATTAAACTTATTAATATTTTCTTTATCATTATAATAATTTTGTAAGGATTTATATAAAATATTTGCCATATTATTTTAATTATATAATCTCTTTAAATATATTTAAAATTTAAACGCATATTTTTTTCTTTCTTTAAATGTTTTCAATTTTGTTCTTTGTCCTAAAAATTTAAAATATCTTTCAGCTAATTTATATTCATTTGGTTTCTTTTTCTTCAATACTTTTAAACGAACTCTCATTATCATACCAACCTGCCATATCCTTTTATGCGGATATTTACCTTGTTTAAATAATCTTTCCAATTTTTTAATAGTATTTTTTACATCTTGAATTGTTGTATATTTAATAGATATTGTATCTGATGGATCTTTATTTATATAAACATCAAACGATTTCTTAGGATTATTTGGATTAAATAAAAATTGTTTTTTTGATTTACCACCACCCTTTTTATCACAATCCTTATATGGAGCACATGATGATCTCATTGTAAATCCTCTAATTTTCTTACAACTTTTCTTTGAAAACTTCCTTGGTAATTTAAATGTTTTCTTATCTGATTTTCTATAACATTTTTTATCTTTCTTACCTGATTTACAACAATCTTTCATTTAATTTATAAAATATTTAATTTAAATTAAATTTATTTTTATATTTTTTAACTGATTCTCTAAATCCTGTTTCACCCCATAATATATATCGAGATAATGAACCAGCACTCATATAATTATCCCAATCCTCTTTTCCCCTATGCCTACTTAAATATCTGCGTCTTCTAGATTTATTTTTATGTTTAGTATAATCACTCATACCTGCCGCACCAAAATGAGTTGTTTTTACTTTTTTCTTATTATCATTATAAAATATCGCCATATATTTCTTTTTAGGATTCGTTGATTTATTTATAACAACTCTCATATACTATTTATAATATTTAATAAATTTGAATAATTTATTAATTTTTTTCATAATTAAAGCATTAATGCATTCAATCCTTGAATTGATTAATCCTGATATCAGTTATCTAATTAATAAACATGTTAAAACTAATTTTAATAGAAAGAAGTTAATCCAACAATTAAATGATAAAATTATGTTCACAAAACATATGAACTATTATAAAAAATTTAAATCATTTAATGAAAATTATTTACAATTTATGATTTCGAATGAAGATGATTTTATGAAAATATTCAAAAAATTAGAAAACAAATATGGGTGGATAATAAATAACTCTATTTTATCTCCGTGGGTATTATCAGATGATCCTAAATATGAAAAAATGACTAAACACGCTATTGAACTAGGTGATAATCCTAGTTCACTTTATCGTATGGAGGATACCAGGGATGGCCGAAATATAGAATTATTCTTTTATCCACCTAGTAAAAGATTCTACAATTATAACGATCTTATTAAATATATTAAATAATTATAAATATAAAAATATAAATTTGAAATATCATTAAAACTTTTTTTTATATATTAAAAAATGGAATTAGATGGTAATGTACACAATACTTATAGTGATAATATCCTTTTAAAATATGGTATGAGTTCTGTTAAAACAGATAAAGAATGTTATGTTTGCTTAATGTCAGAGAGCAAATATCATAGTTATGTTTTACCTTGTGGACATACTTGTCATTCAAGGTGTTATGCAGCTTATTGTGGTATGAAAAAAAGTCATGTATATAGTTGTCCTGTATGTGGTGATTTTGATCCTAATGATAAAAATTTATTTGTATGTAAAATGTGTTATAAAAGAGGTCATTCAGCATATAAATGCCCTAGAATGAAAATTTATAATAACAAACGCCTTTGGTTATTGGATGAAGATAATTTTGGAGATTTTTGGTACGAAATAGGACTTCCTCGGGATAATGATAAAAGAGGTAATCCCTGTAGTGATTTTAAATGTAAAGGATATTTAACTTTTAAAAAGAATGATGAATTTTATAAATGTAATAAATGTAATATTACTGAAGAAATTTAATAATTATTTCTCTATAAAATATATACCCTGTAAATAAGCATCAGCTAAATCATCTTTTTTTTTAGATTCTGTAAATAAATCTATAAACTTTTTATCTTCTTTTAAAATCATTAATTTAGTATATTCTACCGAAAGATATTTATTTTTTTTATATTTTTCAGTATACTTACATTCAACAGGTGGACCTTTATATACTTTTAATTTATTCCGAGCATTAATCATATGAACGTGGTCTACTGGTTTATCTTTAGTTGCACCTTCAATCATAAAATATGAATATAAAATCATTTGAACTGTTTTCATAACAGGATTTTTTAGAGCAGGTTGATTTTCTATACATATAATTTCATGATTCAAAAAATCTTCTTTAGACTTTAATTCATTTATCATAATTTTACTTAAATTAAATATGTCCCGATCATTATTCATTTTCTTCTTTTTCTTATATTTTTTAGCATGTGTAGTACAACTATATTTTGTTTCATTATTATCAGTAACTATAAATGTAGAAGATTTTTGACATGGTTTTTGTAGCCCACAAGAACAAATTGGATTTTTATCTAAATTAATAATCCCCCAATCAAGTATTTCTTTTTTATCATTTAATGAACAATATGCGAGATTTTTAATCCCAACATCAAAAGATAAATATTTCATAATATATATTAAAAGAATATGTTTAAATAATTAAAAAAAATGTGATTGTATTTAAAAGCATTATTTAAATATATTATTTTAGATTTAAGATCATACTAGGTAGTGGTATATCTGTAAATGCTTCCCATTTAGTATTAACTAATGGGTCTTCTACAAATCCAAACTTTTCATAGAATCTCATTAAATCAATACAAGTTCTTTTACCTTTTTGATACCAATATCCTCCATAATCTTTCTCACCCAGTTCTTTAATAATTGGAACAGGTTGAGCGATATGAGTAGTGCTCTTATTAACACTATAATCATAACTATCATCATATCCATTATAATAACAATCATAATCATCATAATCGTCATAATCATCATAATATTGTTCTTGACAACATAGGTCACGATTATTATCATAATTATACTGTAAATAATGGAAAATAATATCACACATATAATAATCACTTACATATGATACCCGTGCGTTATCTTTTAATGTGAGTGTTTTCTTATTAAATTCCTTAATTATTCTCAAGTTAAATTCTGAATTTTCATCTTCAGTATCATCAGTATCATCAGTATCATCAGTATCATCTACTTTATCTACTTTATCTACTTTATCTACTTTATCTACTTTATCATTTTTAAGTTTTCTTTTTTCATTTTTTTCCATTAGAATTTGTATATCATTTGACACTTCAAGAATAATATCAGTATAACCGTTGATCTTACATATTTCGGTCATTGATGTCATTAGATAACTACCAATACCTTTCATATTGCTATAATATGAACTGCATATCAAACGTAAACATATTACATCTTTATTTTGAGGAATATACCCGATACCATTCATATTTTCAAGCATAACATAACCGTGTATCCTATTAAATATATTACTGTAACAATAATTTTTTTTTATCTTACGTCGTTTGGCTCCACCACATTTAGATAATTTACTTTTCATTTCTTTAGACATGGTATTCTTAATATCTTTCCGCATATCCACAAGACAAATAATTTCTATATATGGTTTTCCTAAAAACGAGAGAGGCAGATGAGGCGGACTTTTGACATATTTTTCAGATATGTCATCCGAAAAATGACTTATGAACTCGTTAAGAGTCATGAGTTGAAACCCCTCAAAATGAGGAGGGATTTTATGGTTGACATTATCAATACTTTGTTGAGAGAACATTTACAACTGATTTAGTTTCGTATGTAGTTAATTACTCTTTAAGTTTTTTGTAGTTAATTACTCTTTAAGTTTTTTGTATGTAGATACTTAAAAAGTAAAAATCAAATTTATCCATGGATATTATTACAGGATAAAACATAATATTAAAAGAATATTTTTAAATAATTAAAATAAGGAAAATCCTTCAGGTATTGTATTCATAGGATTTTGAAATTGTTGAGGAACTTGTGGAGGTGGTTGTTGAGGTTGTTGAGGTTGCTGAACACCTACAGAATTAGTATATTGAGAATTTTTACTTAAAGCATTATTTAATGCATTCGAAATATCAACTGTATTACTATTTTGATTAGTTACAGGGATTTGAGTATTAGTATTAGCATTTGCTTGTTGACTAATTAAATCTGCTAAATCTGAATCTACATCTGTAGCTGTAGGAGCATCTTTAATATAATCAGTAACTTTATTAAATACCATTAAACTTTTAAGAACTAAATATACAATCGGTATTAACATATATAACCATACAAATGTAGTATTTTCACCATTATTTAATATATACATTGATAAACCAATTAATATCATAAACCCTACCTCTAAATATAGTTGTTTATCAAATAAATTAGCAGATTGTAATTTAACTTGTTGTTCTCTGCTGAGAACCATTTTAGTTTGATATAAATATCCAATTACAGCAAGTGTAATTACAAAATATAGAAAATTTGGCGTCATTATTGCTTCAAAAGTTAATTGATTTCCACCCATTTGTTGTTCCATTTTATATACTATAACATATATTTTTTTTCATTTAATATTGATTATTTATTTATTTATTGTTTTTTTCTTTTCTTAGATTTCATTTTCTTATTATTCTTTTTTTTACTCGAACCTTTTGATTTAGATTTTTTTTGACTTTTTTTTCTTTTCATCCCTAGTCCTTCACTTAATGAACTTACATCACTTGAACCCAACGAAATACTCATTTTTTGTTTTCTTCTTCTTTTCTGTCTTTTATATGCTTTTCTAATATTTTTAGGTAAACCAGGATCTCGCAGTTGTTTTCTGTAAAATTCAATCATATTATCTAGTTTTTCACCTTTGAATTCTCTTTTTAAAGATTTTTCTATTTCTTTTTGTAATTCTTGTTGTAATGTCCGCATTAATAAATCATTTGTTTTATCTAAGGTATCTTTGTTTAATACAGGTATTTTAAGAGATTTTAATATTTTTATAATAACATCATATGATGGTTCACCTATTTGATTTTCATCGATAATCATGGTAGCAAATTTAAGTCTCTGTTTTGCTTGTAATTTTTTAACTTTAGATAAAATGTAATCAGCATAAATTTCTTGTAATTGTGGGTCATCTAGTGGATTTAATCCTTCTCTCTCTGCGGCATCAATTAATAATATAATACAATCTAAATTCCGACTTTCTGTCGCCATTGTCAAAGCAGTATCTCCATAAGCATTTTCAAGATTTATATTTGCACCAGCATCGAGTAAAAGTTTAACTATCTCTGGTAGACCATCACTTGCCATAATTAATGCACTATCACCATTTGATCCACCTTGAATATCAAGGTTGGCACCAGCTGTAATTAAAATTTCAACAATTCCAGTATTTCCATGCTCTGACGCTATCATTAATGCAGTTTCATCCATCTCATTTTGTAAATTTATATTAACATCTCCTTTAAGTAAAAGTTTAATAATATCTAAATTGTAATTATCATTTACCGCATTAAATTTACAAGATGCCATCAATGCAGTTGTCCCGTAAATATCAGTCATATCCGGGTCAGCACCGGCTTTAATTAAAAGTTCTACAATCTCTTTATGTCCTTCTTGTGCTGCGAATATTAATGCTGTATTACCTTTTTTTTTATTCCTTCCATTAAAAAGTATATCTTTAATATTAGGATCAGCATCTTCTTTAAATAATAACTGTTTAACCTTTCCTATATTACCACTTTTAACAGCCTTGGCAAACTCACTCATTTATATTTACTTATATTTTTTTTCATTTAATATGATTATTTATTTAAACGAATATCTATAATTATATAATAAATGGGTATTCCTGTATATTTTAAAAATATTATAAATAATTATAATGATATTCTAATTCAACAAGATTTATTTAATATAAAAATTAATAATCTTTTTTTTGATTTAAATTGTTTAATTCATCCTTGTTGTCATGGACTAACAGATGAACAAGAAATGTTTGATAATATCTATAATAATATGATTAAAATTATAAATATTATTAATCCTAAAGATTTAATTTATATTGCTATTGATGGAGTATGTCCTAGAAGTAAAATTGAACAACAAAAATATAGACGATTTAGATCTGCTAATGAACATAAATTATGGGATACAAATGCTATTTCACCTGGCACTAAATTTATGAATGATTTAAATATATTTTTAAAAAATAAATCATATCCTATTAAAACTATATTTAGTGATTCATCCAAAGCAGGTGAAGGTGAACATAAAATTATGCAATATCTTAAATTAAATAATAATAATGATATTAATATTGTTCACGGATTAGATGCTGATTTAATTATGTTATCTTTAATCAAAAATAACAATATCTATTTACTTAGAGAACGCACTGAATATAATATTGAAGGATTAAACTCTGAATATGTTTATTTAGATATTAATTTATTAAAAAAATATTTAGTAAAAGATATTAAAAAAGGTTTTGTTAAATTATCTAAACAAAATATTATTAATGATTATATATTTTTATGTTTTTTCATAGGGAATGATTTTATTCATAATACACCTTGTATTAATATTAGATATGGAGGTCTAGATAATCTATTAAAAATATATAATTTATTACAAGAAGAACATGCTGGTATATTTTATTTAATTCATAATAATAAATTAGATCTACCTAATTTTAAAAAATTAATTCATAAATTATCTTTAGAAGAAAATAAATTATTAGAAAATATATTAAATATTAGATCAAATCAACATAAAAAATTTAAAAATATATATCATGATATTTATCATTCATATTTTAATAATGAATGTTTAGATAAATATAATATTTATGATAAAGAATATGAAAGAGATTTTATGAATCATATACCTATAATTGATAGAAGAAACGAAATAAAAATATTTAATGATTTAGATATTAATTGGAATAGAAGATATTATATGTTTCAAATAAATAATCATCATAATTATAATCCAAGTTATGATGATATATTAGAAATACAAATTAATGATATATGTAAAAATTATTTAGAATCATTTATATGGACAACTAATTATTATTTTGAAGATTGTTTATCATGGAAATGGTTTTATAAATATCATTTTGCTCCTTCTGTAAAAGATTTTAATAATTATTTATTAAATATAAATGATTTAAATATTATTGAAATGGATAATGTACCATTAAAATCTATAGAACAATTACGTTTAATTTTACCTGAGAAATCATTTAATTTATTACCTAAAAATGTTAAGAAATATCCTGATTATTATTATCCAAAATCATTTAAAACAAATTATATAATGAAAAGATATTATTGGGAAGGACATCCAATATTACCTGAAATTATTATATAATATATAATATATAATAATGGAAACTGGTCAAGTCACTATTATGATGCCTGAAGTAAAAACATTTAGAGTGAGAAGAGTTGTAGTTCAAGATCTAAGTTATACTGGTGATGATGTTGATAGATTGGCATTATGGTATTATTTAAATATAAATCCAGATGCAGAAAATTTAATTATATTTATTCATGGAGACTGGCATCAAACCTATCCTCAACCATTCCATATTACTGTTGAATATGATAATGATGGTCAAAGAAGTCGTAGGTATCATATGATTAAATATCCTGATGGAAACTTTCATCCTCAAGATCAACCACCTGGCCTAGGACAGAAAAAAAATAAATATAAAAAATCTAAGAAATTAAAGAAGAAAAAAAATAAATCTAAGAAATTAAAGAAAAAATCTAAGAAATGATTATATCCCATAAGCTCCATCAATACTTTTAGTTAAATCAAAATTAAGACTATCCCATTTTTTATTAAAACATTTATTACATATTGTTAAATCTGTATATTTATGATTTCCTTTAAATGTCATAGTATCATGTTCTCTACTATGACACCAACAACATTTACCTGTAATCCAACACCATATCTTTTCAAACCAATTATACATTATATAAATTTAATTTATTTTAAATTTATATACATTATATAAATTTGATTTATTTTTAAATTTAATTTATTAAAATAAATAAATATGTTTGATACTCAAGGATCTAAAGAATTAAAAAAATTTTATTATGATTTAAAAGATAAAGTTACTATAATATTAATATTTATATATATATTAATAATATATTTATTGTATATTATATAATGGATTGTTTTAATATTGATATATTAAATTATGATGCCAATTATTTATATCCTATTATAGGATTATCCGGATTATGTATGTCTTATTTAGGTAATAAATTTGTTAGACCTACTATTTTTTCATTAGGAACTATTTTATCTATGGAAAGTTCTTATAAAGCTACACATTTGATTTTAAATCATTTTGAATATACTAAAAATGAATGTTTAATAAAAAATGTAGTATCTATAATATCTGGTTTATCAGGTGGTTTTTTATTATTAAAACTTTATAGATTAACTAATTTTTTTTTAGGATTTCTATTAGGAGGATCAAGTGGATATTTATCATATAATTTAATAAATAATCATCATTTAGAAAAAATAGAAATATATAATACAGATACATTATTATCTATAATAATACCAGGGATTTCATTAGGTATGATAGCTGTATATAATGAAAATAGAATATCTATATTAACAACTTCATTCATAGGTCCTGCATTATTATTATGGTCATTCAATGAATTCACACATTATTATAATTTATATATATTTATGTTAACATATATTAGTTTAAGTTCTTCCGGGTTTTACATACAATATAGAAAATATAAAAATGATAAAATAAAAGATACAATTAAATCTGATTTTGATATAACATATAATGGAAAAATGTAATAAATAATTTATTTATATATTTATGAGTAATGATTCTAAAAAAGATAATAAATTAAAAGGTTGCGTTATAAATACTCCAAATACATCTGAAGATCCAGATATGTGTTTAAATATTAAATGTGTTGCTGATTTAATAAAACATATAAAAGATAAAAAAAGAAAATTAGATCTATATAGAAAAATATTAGAATTGAAATATAATAGATATAAAAAATGTCATAATTTCTGGAGTATCAGTACTATATTATTAGCATCTGGTTTAACATTAGTAGAATCATGTAAATTAATTTTCTTAGATGATGATAATAATGATAGAGTATCACATGATTTTTTTGATTTATCACCTATATTTTTAAGCACAGTAATTACATGTTCATCTAGTATATTAAAATTCAAAAAATATCAAGAGAAAATGGAATTATATAATAATGTTATAGAAAAATGTGTAAATATGATTTCTAAATTAAAAAATAAAAAAGAATTATTAGAATTACAAAAAAATTGTTTTAATGATGAATTATTAGAAAGTTTATTAACATCATATAATGAAGAAATATTATCTGAATATTGTATAATATATCAAGAATCACAAAAATATATAAAAAATACCGATTATGATAAATATTCTAGAATATTAAATTATTCAGAATTACATAAATATGTTATTGAAAAAGAAAGGTTATTATTTTATGAAAAATATAAAGCAAAAATAGATGTAGATGATATAGTAAAAAAATCTAATAATTGTGTTATGAATAAATTATGTTGTTGCTGTTAATAGAGTTAATTTATATTAATTCTGAAATACATATTATATATATATTATATATAATGAATATATTAAGTTATAATGTTTGTTGGGAATGTATGACAAACGGTGTAAAAGGATTTGGAACAGCGAAAGAATTAGGAAATAAATGTAATATTAAAAAAAATTGTTTACAAAATGTAGTAGATTTAATAGATAATAATTCAGTTTTTTTAAATAAAGAATATGATTTTATTGCTTTACAAGAATCATCAAATGGTAAACAAATCTTCAAAAAAAGTAATAAATTAAATAGTAAAATATACAAACCATTATATTTTAAATCAGGGTTTGAAGATGTTATGGTTATTTTTAATAAGGAAAAATATTCATTAGTTCAAGAAATAAATGGTGATTTTGAAGAAGGTAGACCTATACAAATAATTTCTTTTATAGAAAAATCATCAAATAAAAATGTTATTTTTATTAATTTACATTATGGATTTAAAACAAAGCAAAAAAATATTATGATAAAAAAATTATCTTATTATATTGATTTATTAAATAATATTCCGAGTAATCCAGAAGTAATAATTGCCGGTGATTTCAATTATTACTGGTTCAAACAATTCTTAAATAAAAATGATATATTTTATTTTAAACCATTTTATTATAGTAAAAATAAAATATTAAAGAAAATTAAAGTGTTTTCTCATCAAAAATATAAAACGTGTTGTGATGGTGTTAATGGTAAAAATAAAATGAAAGATAATAAATATAACGGAAAATCTGATTTTATATTTTATAATAAACAAATCCCTATTAATAAAGTATTATTAGATAATTATAAATTAAATAAAATAGCATCAGATCACGCCCCCATATATACTATTCTAGATGAATTTATTAAAACAGGATCAATGAATAAAACTTTAAAAAAAAATAAAATAAAAAAAAGTTAAGATATCTTTATAATCTAATGTGTATAATTATAGTGATGGGAAATCTGATTCACTATTAATATCAAACTCTACTTCTTCAACATAAGATGACCCATTAGGAGGTACGTATGTAGATTTATCACCAGTATTTACATTAGCTTTCTTAACAAATGGTTTAAAATCTTCTACTTCTTCATAAGTGATAGGGATAGTTCTTTCATCAATACCAAATCTATTAAATTCATAATTATCAAGAGTTCTAGGTTGTAATCCTTTATCAAAATTAAACTTACCCATGACTCTAATAGGTCTATCTACTTCAGAAATAATATCAATATATTTACATTTAAGATCAAAAATTTTAATAATTTCTTTTTTTAAATCCAACATAGTTCCATCATTAGAAAATTGGATAGTGTTTTTGTTATCATCTTTTACAACAATAAATGTAATCATCTTTTAATTATATTTGTTAAGTTATTTTTAAATCAAAATTTTTTTATATAACTAATATTTATGATAATATGAATATTCATATAATTTATTATTATTAGATATTGTTTTGAATCTAAAATACACCGAATTAAATCCCGATTTTTCATAATAAGTGTGTTTTATTTCAAATATATATTCACCACTATCATAATCAATATCTACTTTAGTTGAATAATTATCATGAGGATTATTATAACAATATGATTCAAGAGTATAACAATCATATCTTGCAAATATGAATTTATCTGATGTATCTGAATAAAGAATGTAATTTTTATTAAATAATATATCAAATAAGTCATCTTCTATTATAATTTGATTATAAGACATGTTAATTAATTTTTCATAAATATTGTCTTTTGTAAATTTAAAATGTTCAGACATATTAACAAATTGTCTTGTTTTTTCTAAAGAATCAACTTTAACATGTGTCTTATGATTAATAATTTTTCTTATATTGTCTTCATTTAATAATGTATCTTCATCTGGTTTAATTATGTTAGAGTTCAATAAACTAATTACATGTGAATTTTCAATAACACCCCTATGTGTTTTATAGTAATAATTACCTTTAACATATGATGTTTCTTCTGATATATCATTTATTTCATAATAACTATAACCTATACTATTATCTTCATCTATCTTATCTTCATCTTCATCTATTTCATCACCGCTACTACTAGTATCATCATCGCTTATATCACAAATATTATCTATCATTAGATAATAATTATATGATAAATTTTTAGTTGGTCTCCTTTTGAAAATATTATTAATATTTTTATAAACTATTTTACATGTTCTTCTATCTTTACACATCATCCATGTTTGTGGATTTTCAACAATAACATTTGTAATTATGGGAATGTAATTTTCTAATCTTTTCTTAACTACTTTTTCTCCTATCATTTCAAGGATATCATTACAAGGTATAAATGTTGATCCTAAATGATTCATAGTTATAATTTTATTATAAATTACAATTATTATTTTAAAATCAAATTTTTTTATATAACTAATATTTATAATGGGTAAAATATGTTTAACGTGTGAAGTTACTAAATCAATGAATCAAGCAGAATTAGAAAAAGTAATTCCTGATTGGTATAAAGAAATTGGTAATTATTCTTTATTACCACCATTTCTTAATAATAATGATAAATATAATGCTAATAAAAGAACATTACAGATTCTAAAACCTAATATTACTAATTATGAAGTGAATATTAAAGTAGAAGATAAACCAAATACATGGATATGTTATTGGGCAGCTGAATATACTAAAGATTTTATGAAAATTAAATCAGCAAAAGATGCTTATAATACTTTTAAAAATCATGGATTAGTTAAAACTAATTCAAAAGGTCTAGCTACGTTTGTATTAAATTGTCCTCAACCATATTCTGTAGATGATATAACATATCCTAGACATGTTCATTATTGTTTATTAAATAGAGATAATTTCTGGAGTGATAATATTAAAACATTGATAGTATCATGTAAAATTAATTTTGAAATAATGAGAAAATATGTTAATGATAAATGTCATATATTATTTAATGCATTACCTAAAGAAAATTTTAATAGATGCCATATACCTAATAGTTATAGTTTATCTGTATCATTATTAGATAAATCTTCTTCTAAAGAAAAACAGAATAAAGTAAAACAAATTATTCACAGAGTAATAGATAATTATCCCTCTATAAATAAATCTTTAAAATCTAAGAAAATAACAATTTATAATTTACCAATAGTTGTTTATTGTGCTCATAGTAAATGTCATGCTTCAGAGAAATTAATAGAACATTTAATAGATGCTGGATTTGTAAATATATTAGAATATCCGGGTGGAACTAAAGAATGGAAATTAAAAGAAAAAACTTCTATGCCTGATACTTGTTTCTTTTCAGATGAAGGTCAATCAGGTGGTAAAATACAAGAAATAAATATTAAATTAAATGAATCTGATGATAAAGAAGATAATAAAGGATCTAAAACTGATAAAAAGAAACTATCTAAATCTAAAAAAAAAGATAAAGATGATTTAGAAAAAGTAGAAGATGATGTAGAAGAAGAAGATGAAGTAGAAGAAGAAGTAAAAGAAGAAGTAGAAAAAGAAGTAGAAGAAGTAATTAAAAGGAAAAAAACAGTAAATAATGAATATGATTTATATGGAAAACAAGAAAAACTTATTTATGAAGATATTATATATAATCATGATGTTGAAACAGATGAAATATTTAATAAATCTAATGAAAATGTTGGAACATTAAAAGGAATAAATATTGAATGGAATTCTAATGAAGATAAGAAAAATCATATATCTGCCAAAGAAAATTTTAATGAAGAACTTATTAGTTCATCTGAAGATGATGATAATGATTCATCCGATGATAGTTCTTCATCTGATGAAGAAATATTTGAAGATATTAAAAATATAAAAAAAGATGTAGATAATATTAAATATAGAAAACATAAATTAAGTTTAAAATGTATGAATGATGTTACACCAAAAGTATATAATGAGAAATTTAGAGGATGGGGCTTTACTTATTGGGGTTAATAAATTTGAATATTTAAATAAAATTTATTTAAATAAATTATAAATTATGAATAAAGAAAGATGTTCATTCTGTAATAAAAAACTTAAATTAATTTCATATTCTTGTAAATGTAATGGTAAGTTTTGTCAAAAACATCGTTATACTCATTCACATAATTGTAAAAGTCTAAATAAAAAAATAGAAGAATCTAAAAAAAATCTTGAAAATAATAATCCTGTTGTAAATCATTCTAAAGTTATTAAAATATAATTAAATATTATTACCTAAAGTATTCTGTAATTTTTTTACAGCTTTTTGCACTCTTAATTCATCCATTTCTATATCATTCACTAGAAACTTAATTAATCCTCCCATATCCTTATTTGGCTTACTAATAACTAATTCATTAACATTTATTTTATCCTTATACATCATAAATATTTTATATGATTTATTAAATAATTCAGCATAATTATCAGGAAATTCATATTTATCTTTATATGTTTCTATAATTTCTTCGACTGTATTATGTTTTTTTATCATTTTTAATGCTGTTGTATTACCTACTTTAGGAACATTAGAACAATAATCACATCCACATAAAATACAAAATTTAATAAATTGATCATCAGTTAAATTAAATCCTTTAATCATTTCATTATAATTAATAATTGATATAATATCAGGTCTTTTTAATGATTTATCTAAACATGTTCTGATTAAATTAGGACATCCATATACCATTGTATCCATATCTTCTGTTAATACATAATCTACAAATCCAACTCTACATAATTCTGAAGCAATTGCTTCACCTTCACCTACATCATTATGAATATATGATACACCCATATAATCTAATAGTTTCTTAACATTATCTATCATAGATTTAGTTAATCTTAATGTAGATTTTTCTAATTCATTTTTTTCATCAACATTTTGACAAGCATCCATTTTATCTTTAGCATCTTGTGCTTTTTTCTTTCTACCATCAACACATTCTTGTTTCATATCAGGTGGTTTCCCATCAAATATAAATATTAATTCAATATTTAATGCTAAATATTTTACTAATTTATAAAATAATCCTGTAATATGATTTGTAATTTCTCCTTTTTTATTTTTTAATAGTTTATGTCTTAATAATTGTTGATAAATAATTAATGAAGCATCTACTGCTATTTTCTTACCCGATAGTTTATATAGATTCTCATGTGTAATTGAATTTGGTGATTCTCTTTTAATGATTTGTGTAAGTGATTTAATACCCATTGTGTATTTTATATAATTAATTTATTTAATTAATTTCAAATTTATTTTTTAATTTTCCTAGCCTCGTCCAATACCAATTTAGTTAATTGTATGTTTGAATTAAAAAATTGATCCTCTGATAGATTATTAAACCACTGATATTCAATATTTTCTAAAATTATATCGTAAGGTAACGTTATAAATATAATATTGTCTTTATCTTTAAACTCTAAAGGCTCATAACCATAGAATTGTTTAGTTTTAATCATATTATTTCTTATATCTACATTACCTGTGTGAGTGCAATCAAAATGAAAATGATTATTAGGTTTTAAATCTGTTAAAACATTTGATAATAAATCTTCACCTGTTGTGCTATTTATAAAATTATCTTTCTTTAAATTATCTAACATTTTATCTTTGTATAAAGTAATAACAGGATTATCTTTTTTAGCAGAAATTACATAATTACCTGGATTATATTTATTATTACATGAATTAATTACTCGTTCAGAACCTCCAAAAGTAATTAAATCATAATTAAATTTTAATTTATACATTATCTCATCCATACTTTTCATTACTAAAGTAGCCGGTGATAAAAATAATCCACCATATTTACTCAATAACATTGCTCCTACCAAATCAGTTCTAAATTTTAAAGGATATCTTGATTCAGCATTCATTTCAATGGGAAATTCTGGTAAATATTCTTTAATATTATCAGGTGTAACTACATGAAAAGCATTATATTTCTTATTAATTTTATTATTCATAATTTGTAAACAAAAATTAAATAATATAGGAAAATTTTTATTCTTATTTAATAATTGTATATTAATATCTTTATCTAATGTTTCTGGTTCTTCTAAATATGTCCAAATTAATTGTTTCTCTATGTGTTTAGTAGGTTTATTCATTCTATTCCCAATTTCTGTAATTAAAGGATGTATCTGATTATTATATAATGAATTAAATATATCTGTATATAAAAATACCCCTATCAACATTATTGCTATAAATACTAATACTAAAATGTTTTTTTCCATTATATATAATTATATATAATATTTTAATTAGAACATAATGGACAATTTATTTCTTTTTTCTTCTTAAACCAATCATTTATACATTTATAATGATATATATGCCCACATTCTAATATTTTTATCTTATTACCTAATACCATATCTTCTAAACATATTATACATTCATTATTTTCAAAATCTTTTTCTAAAATAATATAATCAACTGATTTATTATTATTATTATTATTATTATTATTATTATTATTATTAGTATGTTTTTTTAATATATAATTACATAAGTTAAACATATAAATATATAATATTTATTTATTTAATATGACCTTTGATGTTTTAATAAACAATACAATAAAAGATCTAAATACCGAGTTAAAAAAAGATAAAAATATGAATTTTATTAAATATGAATTATTAAATCCATTAATCGAACATATTATTAAAGAATTATATCCATATTTCTTAAAAATTATTATTGTAATTGTAATTTTATTTATATTAATAATATTTATTATTGTTCTTAATTTAAGAATAATTTATCATTAATATATATATATTAAATAAATGAGTGAATTCAATAATAATATTATTCAATGGATGGATCACGATAATGAAATTAAACAATATAATGAAAAAATTAAAGAACTTAAATCTAAAAAATATACATTAGAATCTAATATATTATTACATATTGAAAATAATGATTTAAAAGGTAATATTTTTAATTTACCTTCTTATTCATCTAAATTACAATATAATTCTAATAAATCATATGAAACTATGACTAATAAATATTTAACTGAAAAATTTACTAAATATTTTAATGATCCTGTTAAAGCAATAGAATTATTAGAATTTTTAAAGAATGAAAGAAAATTTGAACATAAAGTTAGTTTAAAAAGAAATTAATTTATTTTTATTTTTATTTTTATGTTTTTTATCAGATGGTAATGGTAAAGTCGATGAACGAACTTCATTTATTTTACCACAAATTTTACATTTAAAATATTTATATTTACCTTTTTCTCCTACCGGACATTTATCCCATTTATGTTTACAAGTATTTTGTATATCTTTATTAATTTCCTTATCTATTTTTTTCATTTTATTCTTTTTTATACATGAACGACAATTCGGATTAACACCTTTAAATTTAGTTTTATATTTTATATTACAGGTATTACATTCTCTTTCTATTAATATAATTGGTTTACATTTTTTACATAAGGGATTTTTACCTTTATAAGTTGATATATAATTATCTTTACAATTTTTACAAATCATTGTTCTTTGACCTGGTTTTAAAAGGCTACCTAAAACTGTTATTATTTTATCATCTATCTCGATATTATTAGCGCAAGGTCTTCCTAATATCATATCTTTTTTAGATACATTTATTTCTTTAGCACGCTTAATAGCATGTCTTGTAGGGAATCCTCCACAATCCACTGGTTTATCATAATATTCTCCAGTATTATCATCTAAGATTTCAGCACTATATTTATTCTTGAATTTTTCCATTTATATTATTTATTAAATTATATTTAATATATTATTTTTTATTCCTACCATAAAATTCAAATTCAGTATTTTTATATATTTTATCTACTTCTTTATTTACTAATGCTTTATAATTATGTCCTGTTATAGCATCATCATAATTTATTAATGCTAATGCTGGATAATAATATCCATTTATTAATTCAGGATATTTCCATCTTATTCGTTTTAATTCAGTATCAATTGTTTTTTTCTTATTTTTAACTGGTATTACATCTATTAATTTTTTAGCTATTGTCGCATTAGGTATATAATATCCAAAAGCACCCATCATAGATAATTCATTCTCAGACATTAAATTTATACCTTCTTTTAATTTAAGTTTATTCAATCTATTCTTTTTAAAACTTTTTATATCTTTCTGTATTTTAGGATATAATTCACCACCTATATATATAAATTTATCACCTACTATATTATTTAATTTCTTAAAATCTTTTATATATACATCATCTTCTATTATAACTATATTTTTTAAATCTTCTTTTATTATTTTTTTCCATATATTATAATGATCTTCTGTAATCGCTATATTTTTAAGTTTAGTATTTCTATTAACATTATGATAAAATGAATATTCATTCTCAACTTTTTTAGTTATTTTAGTTTTAGGTGTTGCTTCATATATTTCATATAATTTATTTTTCTTATATTTTTCTCGCCTTTCTTTATAAAATGATAAAACAAATATTTTATTTATTTTATTATTAGATTTAGTAGTTCTTTTCTTGGTAATTTTTCTTTTCTTAGATTTACGTTTAGTTTTATTTAAACGCATTATATATAATATAATATATAATATAAATGAAAACATTTAAAGATTTTCCTGATTTTAAACCTAATTTAACACCACAACAAGTTCTTAATATGGGTTCTTTTGGTGGAACATATTTTAGACCTATATATTCTTCTGTAACTAAAAAGAAATATACATCAAATGAAGCTATTAAAGAATATCCTAAATCATGGTTTAAAGGTATTAATATTGAAAAAATGGTTATATCACCTAATTATGATAAAAAAGTAAATAAATATAAAGTAAAATGTGGTTCTTCTTTAATTGATTGGGAAAAATCAGGATGGATGAATAAACAAGATCCATATGGCTGGTTTCAATGGTATTGTAGATTTTATAGAGGTAGAAGAACAGATGACGATGAAAGACAAGTTAAAAGATGGTTAGCATTAGCTGGACCAAATGGTCGATTTAAAAAAAGATTAGTTAATATGATTAAAGATAAAGGGACAACCTTAAATGATGAATCAGTTTCACCAGTAATTAGACAAACCTTACAACATTGGGGTTATAAATTAACTCAGAATGATTTAAAATAATATATTTAATATATTTAATATAAATTTGATTTAAAATTAACTTATTAAATATATATATATGGTTAAATTAACAGAAAATGAATTAAAATTAGTTAATGATATAATAGATAATAATAAATCTTTTAAATTTAATCAAAATAACCCTAAAAGACTAGGTGCATATAATAGATATGAATTATACAAATCTTCTACAAATTATAAAGAATTTATAAATGCTGATGGTAAACGAGATGACTTTAAAAATGATTATAAAAAAGGGTTTATAACATTAGATAATCTTTCTAATTTAGAAAATAATAATTTAGTAAATAATAATTTAGAAAATAATAATTTAGAAAATATTAATTTAGAAAATAATAATTTAGAAAATATTAATTTAGAAAATAATAATTTAGAAAATAATAATAAATATAATTTTATTCTAGGGAATTGTTTGGAAGTATTAAAAGAAATACCTGATAAAACAATATCATTAATAATTACATCACCACCTTATAATATAGGATTAAAATATAATAAGTATAAAGATAAAAAACCTAGAGAACAATATTTAGAATGGATTTATGATATATTTGTTGAATTAAAAAGAGTATTAAAAGATGATGGGCATATATTTCTTAATATGGGATATACTAATAAAGATCCTTGGATTTCAATGGAAGTAGCTATGAAATTAAAAGACTTGTTCATATTACAAAATAAAATAACATGGGTTAAATCTGTTCATATAAATGGTGTATTAAATAAAAATAGTGATGAAAGGGTTGATAAAACATTTGGTCATTTTAAAAATATTAATTCTGAAAGATATATTAACGTGACTAATGAAGATTTATATCATTTTACGAAAAATGATAAAGTAACAGTTAATAAGAAATCTGTAGGCGTTCCATTTGAATATAAATGTAATTTAATTGATAGGAAAACAGGTCAACATAAAATAGATAAAAAAACAGGACAACCTATGGAAGATAAAAGATGTAAGGGAAATACATGGTTTATCCCTTATAAAACTATCACATCAAAAAAAGATAAAGGTGAACATCCAGCTATATTTCCTGAAGAATTAGTAGAACATTTTATTAAAATTTCAGATATAAAAGAAGGTTCTGTATTGGACCCGTTTTGTGGAACAGGAACAACTGTAAATGTAGCTAAAAAAATGAATAATTTAGAAAATAGTAAATATAATTTATCGGGTATAGGTATTGATATTGATGAAAAGTATATTAATTATTGTAAAGAAAGAATTAAAGGTTAATATACATTTCTTTGTTATTAGATTCCCATTCACATTTTAATGTTACTTCTAAATTATATAAATCTATTACTTTAGGTGGACGTTCATTATCTAATTTACCATCAATATGGATAAATCCAATTAAAATATGTGGTAAGTTTTTTTCTACTTTATCCAATGTTGATATATAAAATGTTCTTAAAGTAGAATAAATATTATTTTGTGCTGCAAATTTTATTTCCAAATACATATCATTTGTTTGAAGGTCAGGATATCCTACAGATTTTGAAAAACCTTTAATATCTGGATTTTTAAATCTTTTTTCCATATCATTACCACATTCATTATATCTTTTTCTAATCGAACCATCTAAATTATGAAATAAATTACCATTCACTTCTATTTGATATTTTTGAGCTTCGTTTGCATATTTTGTTGCACATGACATATTTTCATCAGTTGCTTTAACCATATTATGTCCAGTTTCATTAAATAATAAATCTCTTAATAATATTTTATCACCATGTTTATGTGTGCGTCTTTCTATTTTTAAAGAATTATTCAATTCTTCACACTCTATACATTTTTCTTCATATAATTTTTTATAGTCCACGATTTGATCTAACATTATATTATTATTATTTATAATTATAATTTAAATTTATTCAAATTTATTTTTTCTAATATATATTATAAAAAATGAAATCTGGATTAAAATGTGTAATTAATGCTTGTATTTTCGCAGTTATTTTAAATCTTGTTTTACCTAGATTATTTACTATGAATCTAACTGATGAAGAAAAAAAACCTAAAGGTTGTCCATCTAAAATGTCTATGAAATCACAAATTATGCATATGTTATATCATCATTCAAGAGCACCCATAAGCACATCTTTAATATTAGTTATATTTGTTTCTCTATCCATCACTTTAGGATATAATTTTAAAATACTTAGATAATTTAAATATTTAATATTATAAATGACATTACCTAAAAAATATTATTCTAAATTATCTAGAAAAGATAAAAAAAAACAATTAAAATCTCTTAAAAAATCACAAAAATCTTATAAAAAAGGTAAATATTTTACTAGACCTAAATTAAAATCGTTTAAAGAAAAGGAATCATCATGGACACAAAAATTTCATAAATTACATCCTGAAGCTAAAACTCTAAAACAAATATCAGATGCTACAGGTATTGCTAAACCAGCATTATCTGCGGTTAAAAGAAAAGGTATGGGAGCATATTATTCTTCTGGTTCTCGGCCTAATCAAACAGCAGAATCATGGGGTTTAGCAAGAATGTATTCATATATTTTAGGCGGCCCTACCAGAAAAATTGATAACCATATCACTAAAAAATATAATGTTAAATTCAAATATTAAAAAATTTACATAAACCAACCTGTAATCGCATATCTATTATTACATTTAACAGTATTTATATAATGAGGCCTTTCTTCTGATTTTATATCCATTAATACTAATTTATTATATTCTGGATATATTGGTATATGAATACCTGATTTGGTAATTACATTTAACAGTATTTATATAATGAGGCCTTTCTTCTGATTTTATATCCATTAATACTAATTTATTATATTCTGGATATATTGGTATATGAATACCTGATTTGGTAATTATATTTAAATCTCCTCCACACCTTTTATCCCATGTTTCATTCAAATATATTATAAAAGCATATCTTCCTAAATTTGTATCATTATGCACTGATAAAAAATCACCTGGTTCAAACTTAGATATAAATATATCTGTTGTTTTACTTATCTTATTACCAGTTAATTCAGATATTTGTTTTAAAACTTGTGGACTATTTAAATATTCATTTATCTCTTTTAATATTAAAGCATCATTTTTATATTCATATTTTGAATATGAAAATCTATTAGAATTTAATAATTTTAATGAATTATATCTTCTCGATTTTATATCATTATTATGTTTTATTTTATCATTACCTATATTTGTTGTATATAACCATTCTTTATCATTTAATATTATTTTATTTATTTTTTCTATAAAAGATTTATCTAAAAAATCATATTTATAAATATAAAAAGATTCACAATATAATTCATACAATATGAATAAAAATATTATAAAAATAAAAATTAATATTAATTTCATATATAATATTAAATATAATTAAATCTTAGATATGATAATATTAGATAATCTACTTAATGTAGCTACATTTTTATCATTCTTATAATCATTTATATATCTAATTGATTTAATACCTGATGCTGCCATTATTTTAAAACAATTAATACAGGGATAATGTGTAATATATGCTGTTGAATTATAACAACTTACACCTCTTTTAGCACAATCAGCTATAGCATTTTGTTCAGCATGAACCGTTGCTTGTTCATGATTATTCTCAACTATTGATTCATGAACTAATCCCGGTAAAAATCCATTATATCCCTGTGATATAATTCGATTATCATTAACTAATAAACATCCCACTTGTAATCTATGACAAGGTGATCTTAATGCTGTATTTTCAACTATTATTTTAAAATATTCTTCCCATGATGGTCTTATATTTAAATTCATTTAATATAAATATTTTTTATATATTTAAGTATATTTTAAGAATATATTATGAAATTATGAATAACACTATCATACAAGATAATAAATTAGAAGAAAACGATATTATAATAACTATTTTAGGAATATTAGGAACAGTATTAACAACAAGTATTTATACTCCACAAATATATAAAAGTTATAAAGATAAAAAAGTAGAAATATCATGGATTATGTTATCACTTGAACTTACATCTGATATTGTATGGATATCATATTATTATTTAAATGAAATATATTATCCAATATTAACTGGCACATTAATTTTTTCATTCGCTTCTACATTAGGTTTTATGAAATATCATTATAATTTATGATTTATAAATTTAAATACATTTTTATTCCCATCAAATATTAAATATTTTAATCCTGGTCCATATTCCTTATATATTTTAATATTTTTTTTACATTTATTCATTGTTTTATTCTTTGTTTTATTCTTTGATTTATTCTTTGTTTTATTCTTTGTTTTATTCTTTGATTTATTCTTTGTTTTATTCTTTGATTTATTCTTTGTTTTATTCTTTGATTTATTCTTTGTTTTATTCTTTGATTTATTCTTTGTTTTATTCTTTGTTTTTTTTGTCCTTCTTGGTTTATTAGACATATATAATAAATTATAAAAAAATGATAAATGTTATTTAATAAATATCTATAAATGATTTACAATATGTTCATTTACAAATCCCATGATTTTTTCACAACATTCATCCCAAAATAACTTATCAAAATCATATTCTACTTCATTACTATCTTCATTATAACATTCAATATGTAATGATTTTTCTTTACCAGTCATCCACATATATGCGTTTAATTGAACCTTTTCATAATCAGGAATCATATTAAATAATCGCTTGGTCCTATTCTTTGTTTCAACTAAATATTCATCATTCATACCATCAATTTTACCTCTGATAATGATCTGATATTGTCTATCCGGGTCAACATATAATACTTTATCATACATTTGAACATTCCTATTATTAATTACAATATTACGTTTAACTTGTGTCTTATTTAAATTATTATCTTCTTTAACATTTCCTCTTCTCATTCTTAAATCTTGTTTTACTGATGATTCTAAACATTTACTTACAGTTGGCATTGATTTAATCACTTCATCAACCTTTTTCTTTGACATATCCTCAGATATCTTTTCATTTAATGATTTAGCCATTACTTGTTTCTTAATAATATTTTCTACTTGTTTTATAGAACTTTTATCATCTATATTAAGTTCTAATTTAATATTTTTAAGATCTTTATCCGATAAAGATAATAATTTTTCTTCTATCTTAGATTTAGGAATATATTTCTTAACAATACCTGATCTATTTAATACAGTATCAATAGGTTTAGTAATAGGTTCATATTTATTATGACCCGTAATAATAGATAGTTCACTCGCTACAATCTTAATATCTTTCATTTTTTACAATTATTATTATATTATTATTATTATAATTTTTATACTTAAATATTTTCAAATTTATAATTTTTTTTTTATACATATATATATTATAATGCCAAACAAATTATCAATCGTTCATAAAAAAAATATATCCAAAAGTTTAAAAAAATATCATACTACTTGCTGTAAATCAAAAAATATTGTAGAAAAAAAAAAACTAAATAAAGAAATTAAAAGATTAAAAGTAATGTTAAAATCTAAAAAAGCTAAATCCAAATCTAAAAAAACTAAATCAAAATCCAAAGCTAAAAAAGCTAAATCTAAATCTAAAACTAAATCAAGTTATCATACAGCTAACTAAACAAACTCTATAATTTTATTATATGTGTTTGTTAATTTCTTAATTTCATTAATATTTATATTATATTTCTCTTTTAAAAAATCTATATAATTTTTATCATTTAATTTATTAATTAAATATAATATATTTATATTTAAATCGTTATTATAGATATGTCTTTCGTTAGATATATATATAAGTGATTTACTTATATATTTATTATTTATTACCTTTTTACAATCAATATTATTTTTTAAATAATATTTAGGATAAATTATAGATAAAATAGTATAAAAATCATATAAATCTATATGTCTTTTTATATAAAAAGTATTAACATTTTCTGCTAAATAACTTGTTTTATATATTTTAATAATTTTATCTAAATCATCTGTAATATAATGAATATTATCTAATATATCAAAATAAAGATTATTTAAATTTTGTGAATATCTTATTATATCTGAAAAATCATTAGTATTATATATCTTATTTATTGTATTGTCTATAAAAGTATCTTCATAATCATATAAATCTTTTAAATTATTATTTAAATTTAATATATTTATATTTGATATTATATTATTTATTTTTGAATCTGATTTTTTTATTAAATTATTTATTTCATTATCATTTAATTTAATTTTTTTTAAAGATAAATATTTATTAGTTATATTAATTATATTCTTATGGGAATAATTTATTTCTATGAACTTTGAATTAGATAATATTTTTTTAAAATATTTATGATTTATATTAGATGATATAAATATAATAGGATGATTTTGTTTATAATTATTTAATTTAGATATATATGAAATTATATCATTTAAAATAGATTTATTATGTTTTAAAAATAATTCTAAATTATCAAATATAATAGCATTATATTGATAATTATTATTAAACATCATTAATATATTTTTTCTACCTAATGCTTCATCAATATATTGTTTTATATTTACTTTTTCTTTAAAAAAATCTATATTGATATGAATTATTTTATATTTATTTAAAATACATTCTGCTAAACTTGTTTTTCCACTAGAATCTTTACCATGTATAAATAAAAATTGTTTCTTATAATCTTTATTTATCCAATTATTTAAAAAAGTTATTTCTTTTTTTTTTAAAAAAAAATCATTAATAGTTAATTTGTTCATAAAATATTATATAATTTATTCTTTATATTTTATTATTAAGATCCTATAGTCATGTTATTTCTTTCAGATAAATCATGTGTATAATTCTCTCTATAATTACTTTTCGGTAGATCCATTAAATTAGGCATATTATTAATATCTTTTAAATATTTATTATGCATATCATAATTACTATATATTTTTCCCAAACTATATTGAACAACCATATCATTTAGTTTTATTATTTGTTCTTTAATTTCATCAAGTGATCTCGCAGCTGAATTACTATATTTTAAAAATATTCCACGCATTATTGTTAATAATATATTATTAGATTGATAATCTATTTTTATATCCTTTTCTTTAAAAAATTCATATCTAATTAATTTTTGAATATTCATAATATTATCATCTGAAAAAAAATACTTACTTAAATATGTTTCTTCTAATACACCACTTAATATATTATCAGCACAATGAACTGTCTTACCTGGTGTTAATTTAATATCATTATTAACCATTACATGATCTAAATTATCCTTATGTTCATATATTTTTGGCATTAAACCATTATTAAAATTAATTGGTGGTTCATTATTATCAAAATTGCTCATCAATTATATACTATTATATATATTTAATTTCTATGTTTTTTCATATATTCTAATAGTTCATCTAATTCTTCCATCCACATATCATTAATAGTTTTATTTAATATTATATTAATATCTTCATTTATTTTATTTAATTCATTATTTAATTCTTCTACTTTATCTGTTGTCATTGTATAAATTGGCATTTTTATTAAATAATCATATTGATTTTTAATTATATTAAATTCTGTTACTTCAGATATTATATTAATTGGTGAATCATATAAATTATATTCTTTGTCAAATAATTGTTTTAATAATTCATTCTTACTACATTCAGATATATTAATAGTTTTCTGAATTACCTCATTAATAAATCTCATTTTATTCTCTAAAATTAATAATTTATTTTTTAATTCATTTAATATATATTCTTTTCTTTTAATATATATAGCTGTTCTAACTCTATAATGTTCATCTAATATTTGATATGGATTTTCATATTTTTGAATTACATTATCTTTATTATAAGCATGAATATTTGTTAATGATATATTTGTTACTAATTTTAATTTCTTTTCAAATGGACTAAATCCATCTTGCGGTGTAAATATCTTTTCATATAAGAATTCATCCGATAATGTAATCTTAATATTTATATCCTTTTCTGTAGAATGATTATCAAAATCAACTATCATATCTGATTTCTCAGATAATATATTATCTTCTAAAAATCTTATATATTTATCAGTCCATTCACCTACCGGCAATTCTGTGATAATTAATTTATTATCATGTAAATCATATAATCCTTTAGAAATATAATTCTTATCAGATATTTTAATAATTTTACCTTTAAAACCTTTGTAATAAGGATGCATCATTTTATATTTCCCATCAATAATTTTCTTTTTAATATTATTAATTACTTCAACTGGATTATATTTAGGAATATTTGTGCTCCATCCTGTTCCAATACCTAACATACCATTCACTAATACCATCGGTATTATTGGCACATAATATTCAGGTTCTACTAATAACCCATCATCATCTAAATAATTTAATAATGGTAAATCTTCTTTTCTATATATTAAATCTGTAATTGGATTAATTTCTGTATGAATATACCTAGATGATGCCGCATCTCCACCACCCATAATTCTTGTCCCAAATTGTCCATTAGGCATTAACAGATTAATATTATTAGATCCTACAAAATCTTGTGCCATACCTATAATAGCACCTTGTAATGAACCTTCTCCATGATGATATGCCGCATGCTCACTGACATATCCTGATAATTGTGCTACTCTAATTTCTGAATATAATTTTCTCTTAAAACATGAATATAAAATCTTTCTTTGTGATGTCTTTAACCCATCTATACAAGAACCTATAGACCTACTTGTATCTGAATTAGAGAAATGAATTAATTCTTTATTCACAAAATCATCTATATTTGTTTTCTTAATATTATAATCTAAGATTTCTTCTCTATTATATTTCTTTAACCATTCTTTTCTTGAATCTGCTAATCCTTTATTAAATGCTAAATTTACTGATTCATCTGTTTTATCATTTACAGCATAATCATTTACTTTCAATTCTCTAAAATATTGTTTCGCTTCTTGTGCTGTCGATGTTCCCAATCCCTTATAATATTTAATATTAAATTTATTAGAATTATTAGTTTTCTTTTTCCAATTCTCATAATCTGTTAATGTATAAAATGGTTTAATAGTTTTCTTTAATGATACTTTTACAATCGGTGTAATCATATATGAAATGAAATCAAAATTTAATAGTTCTGGCCATAAATAATGAAACATATTAATCAATAATCCTTTAATATGAAATCCATCATGATCCTGATCAGTCATTATCATAATTTTTCCATATCTTAATGATTTTATATTTGTATATTTTTTATTACTCTCTAACCCTAATATTTTTTTTATATTTACAATCTCCGCATTAGCATTAATTTGTTTTACATTTGCTTCTCTGACATTTAATACTTTACCTTTCAAAGGAAATACTCCATATTTATCTCTACCTACTTCAGATAATCCAGCAATCGCCATAGACTTTGCTGAATCTCCCTCAGTTAAGATTAAAGTGCATTCATGTGATTTCTTTGTTCCTGCCCAATTAGCATCATCTAACTTAGGAACAATAATCTTATTTTTCTTTTTACCATCTGTTTTCTTTAAATCTTTATTATCATTTTTATTATTCGCATCTAAGATCTTATCAATTAATTCATTATTTGAACAAACCTTTTTCATAAATTTTACCGATACTTTAGGTTTAGAACCAAACTTACTTTGTGATGTAATACATCTTTCTTTTGTTTGTGAATCAAATGATGGATTTTCAATTACACTATTAATATATAATGACATATATCTTCTAATAACTTTATCTTTTATTTCTTTCTTATGTTTTTTCTTAATGAAATCAATTATACCATTAGATATTTGTTTAGCAATACATTCAACATGAGAACCACCCTTACTTGTGCAAATACCATTTACAAATGATACTTGTTCAAATGTATCATTATGAGATACTGAGAAGATTACATCCCATCTATCAGATATAGTTTCTTGTGTTAAAGAACTAGGTGAATTATTATATAATTTAATATAATCTAAGAAAGATTTAATTTTAATTTTTTCATCATTTAAATAAACATTAATAGATTTATCAGTAATTCCTGCTATATCATAAATTCTACGATACATTAAATTAATCATATCTTCTGAATATTTTTGTAAACCAAATCTTTTAAAATCAGTTTTCCAAATAATTTTAGTATAAGGTTTTGCTTGACATTTCTTAATAATAGGTTCATTACATTTAGTCATATTATTTTCCCAAGTTTGGGTATATTTTAATTTATTAATATGATCAACAGTTTCTATAGTGAATGATTCAGAAAAGATATTTGCTAGCTTTGCTCCATATCCATTTTTACCACCAACAATTCTTTTTTCATCTTTTTTATAATTAGATGATGTTAATAATTCTCCAAAGATTAATTGAGGAATATATATTTTTTCTTTTTCATGTTTTTTTATAGTAATACCATTGCCATCATTTATTACAGTAATTGAATTATCTTCATTAAAATTAATTTTAATATTAGAAACTTGGATAATATTTGGACCTTCTTGACCTTGTAATCTGACAATTTGATCCCGAGCATTTACTAAAATCTCATTAAAGATATTTAGTAATGCTGGAATATATTCAATTTCTTTAAAGACAATATTATCATTATTTTTAATAGGTAGAACTTCATTAATTACATCAATACCACCGACATATGTATCAGGTGTGTCATAGATATGTTGTCTGAGTTCTTTCTTTTCATATTGTTCTGCCATTTTTATAAATATATAGTTGATTTTTTTAAATATTAAATTATTTTTCAAATTTTTATTTTATATTTTATCAATATTTATAGTTCTTTGAAATATTTAATGAATTTTATGAAATATTTATAAAATATTTGATGAATTTTATGAAATATTTTGAATTTTTATAAAATATTTGGAATTTTTATGAAATATTTTGAATTTTTTTGAATTAATTAATTAATTTCTCCAAAATTTTTTTCTATGTTATATTATAAAAACAAAAAATGGGAGGAGGATTAATGCAATTAGTAGCTTATGGCGCACAAGATATTTACCTTACTGGAAACCCGCAAATTACTTTCTTTAAAGTTGTCTACCGCAGACACACTAACTTCTCTATGGAAGCTATTGAGCAAACATGGAATGGGAATGATGGTACCAGCAGTTCAGGAAGGTGTTCTGCCACTATTTCCCGTAATGGTGATTTAGTTCACAGAATGTATTTAGAAGTGGCAGCAGCCGGGACTGACAATGTTTTTAATCCAATGGCTTCAGCCATTAAGGATATAGAATTAGAAATAGGGGGTCAAAAGATTGACAAACAAACAGGGTTATGGATGAATGTATGGGCTCACTTAAGTGAACCTAATCCATCTGGAAAAACTGGAAAAACAACTGGTGCTGGTACATCTGATGGAACATTATTCCAAAATATGAGTGGTATGGGCGGTTTAGATGCGGCGACACACGCTGTGCATTTTTTTACACCAATTCAATTTTGGTTTTGTCGTAATCCAGGACTTGCCCTTCCTTTAATTGCACTTCAATATCACGAAGTTAAAGTTATTCTTAATCACGACTTTACCTTATTGTCGGACCAGACACCTTTGCTAACTACTCAAAAATTATGGTGTGATTATATTTACCTCGATACCGATGAAAGACGTAGATTCGCTCAAGTTTCCCATGAATACCTTATTGAACAGGTACAAGAACAAACAATCGACGTTGCGGCTAAATCTGCTGATTTAAATTTTAATCATCCAGTTAAAGAATTAATATGGTGCGAGACTGCGATAGATGACGCGACATCATCTGTATTGGGGAATTCTACTGCTTCTACTTATCAATTAAAATTAAATGGACATGATCGCTTTGCTGCTCGTGATTACCGTTATTTCACCAGAACTCAAGTGTGGCAATACCATTCTGGTGCTGGTGGTCTAAATGCTGAATCCGATCCGGCCGGGACCGGGAGGTTTAATGATGGTATTGCTGTTTATTCATTTGCCCTTAAACCTGAAGAACATCAACCATCGGGAACTTGTAATTTCTCTAGAATTGATAATGCGCAATTAGTTGGGGGGGATGCCGGGTGCACTGCTACAGTATGCTTCGCCGTCAACTACAATGTCCTCCGTATCATGTCAGGTATGGGTGGTTTAGCATACAGTAACTAAATAATTTATTAAATTAAAATAATAATTTTTCTATAGATCTTAAATAATTAATATATTTTTCTAAATATTATAGTCATTTTTAAAAGTATTTAATTAATTTAAATTAATTAAATAATTTCTCTAAAATTTTTTTCTATGTTATATTATAAAAACAAAAATGGGAGGAGGATTAATGCAATTAGTAGCTTATGGCGCTCAGGATATTTACCTTACTGGTAACCCACAAATTACTTTCTTTAAAGTCGTCTATCGCAGACACACTAACTTCTCGATGGAAGCTATTGAACAAACCTGGAATGGTTCGCAAAATAGTGATGGTCGTTGCACTGCGACTATTTCCCGTAATGGTGATTTAGTTCACAGAATGTATATTGAAATCGATGGAAATCCAGAGGAAGGTGTAGAAAATCATGGAGCTTCTTGGATTGATAGTGTTGAATTAGAAATTGGTGGTCAAAAAATAGATAAACAAACTGGTTTATGGATGGAAGTATGGGCAGAATTAACTGAACCTAATCCTACAGGTGCTGTTGGATGCCTCCCGGGTGGTAGTAATGATTTTAACGGTGGAACATTATTTCAAAAAATGAGTCTTATGGGTGGTGTAGGACACCAGGGTAGTGCTGGAGACAATCAAAATCAGGGAAAAACCTTCGTTCCATTACAATTTTGGTTTTGCCGTAATCCTGGACTTGCTCTTCCGTTAATTGCTCTTCAATACCATGAAGTTAAAGTTATTTTACAACATAAATTGACACAATCGTTTGCATCAGCTACAGCAAAACAATCACTTTTCTGTGATTATATTTACCTTGATACAGATGAAAGACGTAGATTTGCCCAAGTAAGTCACGAATATCTAATTGAACAAGTTCAAGAAGATTCGATTAGTTCTGGAACTGGTGATCTTAACTTCAATCACCCTGTTAAAGAATTAATTTGGTGCGATGAAAGAAAAGTTAACGACGTCGGTGGCGACACAAGTGCTACGCTGACAGGAGATTATCATTTAAAACTAAATGGACACGATAGATTTGCCGCTCGAAATTTCAGATACTTTACGCGAGCCCAAGTATGGCAACACCACTCAGGTGCAGGTGGGTTGAACTCCGCCGCACCAGACTCCGGGGCCATCGGTATGACCGGTGAATTTAATGATTCTATTGGTGTTTACTCATTTGCCCTTAAACCCGAAGAACACCAACCATCTGGCACTTGTAATTTCTCTCGAATTGATAATGCCAAACTCGTATGTAGTGATCCCGGCAATACATCAGTCAACAAAATCTTCGCCGTCAACTACAACGTCCTAAGAATCATGTCAGGTATGGGTGGATTAGCATACTCGAACTAAATAATTTATTAAATTAATAATTTTTCTATAGATTTTAAATAATTAATATATTTTTCTAAATATTATAGTCATTTTTTAAAAAGAATTTAATTAATTTAAATTAATTAATTGAATTAATTAATTTAAATTAATTAAATTCTTTTCTATGTTATATTATAAAAACAAAATGGGAGGAGGATTAATGCAATTAGTAGCTTATGGCGCTCAGGATATCTACCTTACTGGTAACCCGCAAATTACTTTCTTTAAAGTTGTCTATCGCAGACACACTAACTTCTCCATGGAAGCTATTGTCCAAACATTTACTGGTTCTCAAGACTTTGGTGGTGATGTTGTTGCTACTATTTCCAGAAATGGTGATTTAGTTCACAGAATGTATTTGGAACATACTGCTAGTTTTAAGGCCGCCCAAGCAACCGATGAGATAGGTATTAGTTGTGATTATGGTAGTCATGTAATGAAAGAAGTTGAATTAGAAATTGGTGGTCAAAGAATTGATAAACATTATGGTCACTGGCATTCTGTTTATTCTCAATTAACTGAATTCAATCCTACTGGTTCTAATCAAACTCTATTCAATCGTATGAGTGGTAATGGAACGGGGGTAGCTACCGCAGATACTAATAGGGTGGGATCGGGTTGGGATTTAGCCGATACCCTCCCCACCGCAAAAGGTAAATTTTGGATACCCTTATATTTTTGGTTTTGTCGCAATCCAGGTCTATCTTTACCACTAATTGCACTCCAATACCATGAAGTTAAAGTTAAAATTACATTTGAAGATATAGGTAATCTAGTAGTTATAGACCCTAATGATGGAGCTTTCGGGGCCGGAGGCCAAGATCAGACCGCAGCTAATTTAACTGAAAACAGAGATTCGGCAGAAACAGATTTTAATCTATGGTGCGATTATATTTACCTTGATACAGATGAGCGCAGACGCTTTGCTCAAGTTTCACACGAATACCTTATTGAACAAGTTCAGTTTGCATCTGAAGGAACAGGTGGAACCATAGATCTCAACTTTAATCACCCTGTTAAAGAATTAATCTGGTCTGGTGTAAGGCGTGGATCTACCTCTTTAAGCGCGGATATAGTAGATACAGTATTATATGAAAGAGACCAACTATTCGGTTCTTCTCTTAGTGATACTGCTCAACTAAAATTAAATGGTCATGATCGCTTTAAAGAGAGAGATCTCAGATATTTCACAAGAACTCAAGTATGGCAACACCACACCGGATATGGTTGTTCCCAAAAATCAGAAACAGGCGCAGACACCATTGCAGTTTACTCTTTTGCTCTCAAACCTGAAGAACATCAACCAAGTGGAACCTGTAACTTCTCTAGAATTGATAATGCTCAGTTGGTTCAGGAATCAGCACAACCTGTAAATATCTATGCTGTCAACTACAATGTCCTCCGTATCATGTCGGGTATGGGTGGTTTAGCTTACAGTAATTAAATTAAATAAACTAAAAATTAAAATATATTTTATAAAAATAAATTAATAAAGATTATTCATAACATTTTGAATTTCTTCATCATTTTTTCTTCTATGTGAAACATTAATAGTTAATTCTGTTAATGTTTTTAAAACTTCAACCTTTTTTTCTTCAGATAAATTACTAGATTCACCTGATAATGTATATTCATCTAATTTTTTAAAATGATTATGTTCTTTGAATGTGGGTCCACCTTCTCCGATCCATAGTTTTAGAACTTCTACAACTTTTTCAATATCATCTAAGTTTTCATCAACTTCTGTTCCTTCTTTTAATAGATTTTCAACATGTCTTCTTCTAATTTCATTTCCAGACCATTTTCCTAAAACATCAACAAGAGTTTTAAGTGAACATAAATTATCTGTAACTATAGGTTCACTGGTTTCTACAGTTATAGTAGGGACTTCAGTAAGGATGCTACGGATATCTGCGGCTACTTGCTCAACTGGAGCTACTGGTTCTTCTGATACATCTTCTTCTACAGGTTCTTCTACTGGTTCCTCAGGTAATTCTTCAGATACATCTTCTTCTGGTTCTTCTACGGCCTCTTCCTCTTCTTCCTCTTCTTCAGCATCGGGAACAGGTTCAGGTTCTTCAGTATCGGGAACAGGTTCTTCCTCTTCTTCAGCATCGGGAACAGATTCTTCAGCATCGGGAACAGGTTCTTCTGGATCATCAGTAATTTCAACTTGAATATTAGATTCAACAGGTTCATCGGTAACAGTTGTTAAATCAAGAGTTTCAGACATTTTTATACATTAACAAATATTTTATTTTTAAATATTATTTATTAAATTATTTATTAACATACATACTGTCATTGGCCCAACACCTCCTGGAACTGGTGTAATATATTTAACTTTATCTATAACATCTTCATAATCCACATCCCCACATAATTTATTATTTAAATCCCGATTTATTCCAATATCTATAATAATTACATTTTCTTTTATCCAATCTTTTTTTATCATTTTTGGTTGACCACATGCTACAATCAATATATCTGCTAAAACTGTTTTTTCTTTTATATTTTCTGTGTTTTCATTACATAAAGTTATTGAACCAACTTTTTTATTTAATAACATTATAGATAATGGTAAATTAACCATACCAGATCCAACAAATACTATATTTTGTTTTTCTAAAGTAATATCATAATATTCTAATAATTTAATACATCCTAAAGGAGTACATGGATAATGAACTGGATCTTTATTCATCATAATTAATCCTAAATTATAAGGATGTAATCCATCTATATCTTTATTTATAGATATTTCAGATAAAATATATTGTTGATTTAAATGTTTTGGTAAAGGTAATTGAACCATAATTCCTTTAACTGAACTATCTTCATTTAATTCGTTAATTTTATCGATAATTATATTTTCAGATATATCATTATCATAAGAATGAATTTTACATTCAATACCTAATTCTGAACATTTTTTCTTTTTAATATTTACATATGTTAATGAATCTTGTCTATCGCCCACCAATATTATAGATAATTTAATTAATTTATTATTATTTTTAATTTTATTTTTAATATTATTATAGATATTTTCAATTACAGGTTTACTAATTAATTGTTTATCCATAATATTTATATTTATAAAATTAAATTATTTTTAATAATTAATTTAAATTTTTATAGTTATTTTTTTAATTTAATTTAATTTAATTTAATTTAATTTAATTTAATTTAATTTAATTTAATTTAATTTAATTTAATTTAATTTAATTTAATTTAATTTAATTTAATTTAATTTAATTTAATTTAATTTAATTTAAATTTTTATAGTTATTTTTTAAATTAATTAATTAATTGTTGAATTTCGTCAAAATTTTTTTCTATGCTATAGTATAAAAACAAAATGGGAGGAGGATTAATGCAATTAGTAGCTTATGGCGCTCAGGATATCTACCTTACTGGTAACCCGCAAATTACTTTCTTTAAAGTTGTCTACCGCAGACACACTAACTTCTCTATGGAGGCTATTCAACAAACTTTCAGTGGTTCTGGTGGCCAGAACCCTGTATGCACTATTTCCCGCAATGGTGATTTAGTTCACAAAATGTACCTTGTTCAAACCAGCACCTACGCCCCTGGAACCCGCGCTAACCAACCAATTACTACAGTTGAATTAGAAATTGGTGGTCAAAGAATTGATAGACAATCTGGTCAATGGATGGATACCTGGAATGAACTTTCTACTCCAGAATCTAAAGCCATTGGTCTTAAATCTATGACTGGTCTAATTGGTACCACCGCGGCCGACGCTGTAGCTAACGTCCATATCCCACTTCAATTTTGGTTCTGCCGTAACCCTGGTCTTGCTTTACCATTAATTGCTCTTCAATACCATGAAGTTAAAGTTAAATTTACATTAGATACTCCAGCAATGGGGGCATTTGAATTATTCTGTGATTACATCTACCTAGACACTGATGAAAGACGAAGATTCGCTCAAGTATCACACGAATACCTTATTGAACAAGTTCAAGAACAAAGTGCCGCCAGTGATGGTAAGAATAAACTTAACTTCAACCACCCAGTTAAAGAACTTATCTGGTCTACCAGCGATGGACAGGCCACCGAGGTAGGATTAAAATTAAATGGTCATGATCGTTTCAGTTCGAGAGTTGGTGATTACTTTTATTTACAGCAACCATTTGATTATCACACAGCTGTTCCCCGCCAGAATTTACCGAGTGCTGCACGAAGTCAAATATTAAACCAATTATCTTTAGCAGGTACTAGTGAGTCTGTGGTTTCGGCATCACAGGAAAGCGGTGGGATTGCTTTTTCTACGACAACTTTCACGGGAACTTCGGCCTTATCTACATCCGATCTTAAAAAAGGCGATGTTTTAGCAATTATGTTTGCCACGGTGCCTGCAGCGTCGGGCAATCATGCAATTGGGGGAACTTTGGGTGGTGGCGCCCTCGCTACTACTACTGTCGGTACTGAAATCGCTGGATCTATAGGCGAGATATACTTAACTACTGTTACGGCTGATGTCGCCCAGGAATCGACTACATCAATTTCTGTTACAACTCCTTTAATTAACGCTAGAACTGTTACTGCGAGTGAAACTGATGTGCTTCAATCAATTACAAGTATAGGTGATGCGGACGACAGTGATGTGACTTTCAAAATTCATAAACTTAATAATAATATTATCACTGAGGCCCGCACCTCCAAAGACTCCAATCCTATCGGTGTATACTCATTCGCCCTCAAACCGGAAGAGCACCAACCATCTGGCACATGCAACTTCTCCAGAATTGATAATGCTGAATTAACTTTTACTGATAAAGGCCAATCAGGCACCATCTACGCTGTCAACTACAATGTCCTCCGTATCATGTCTGGTATGGGTGGTCTCGCATACAGTAACTAAAGTTATAAATAATTTAATTAATTTATCCATTCCAATTCTCTCAATTCTAAATTATTAAAATATTTATAGTAATCTTTTTTAGAATAAATTTTTAAATTTAAAGATTTTATTTCTGATCCATTTTTTGTAAATTTCTCTTCATTATTAAATATATAGTCAATATATTTAACTCTATTTAAATATCCTTTTTTTCTTTTTAATCTCCATTCACATCGCATGGCTTCTTTTTTACAAATAAATCCATCAATTATACAAATAGGTTCCCATGAATCTTTATTATTTCTTGTGGTATATTTAGCACCACCTTTTAATATACAATTATGTTGTTTCCATCTTTTTAAAAAATCATTTGTATATCCAATGTAAGATTTATTATCATTCTTTATTAAATATACCAGGAACATAATAATATATAATATTTTATATTTATATAATGAAAAAAAATGAAATATTAGATTTTATATTAAAATATATTTATGTATTTATATTAATAATAATAGTTATAATACCAGCAATAATTAATATTGTATTATATTACATAACTCATTTTGAAAAAACAATTACTATAAAAGATAAATATACAAGATATAGAAGATATGGGTCTAATTATAATATAGTAGATGAAAATAATACAATATATCAAGTTGGTAATGTTTGGTTTAAAATGAATTTTGATAGAGCAGAAGATTATAATAAATTAGAGAAAGGTAAAAAATATAAAGTAAAGGGATATGGAATTAGATTACCAATGTTAGATACATATAAAAAAATATATTATGTATTTTAGATCTGTGTAATTCAACTAATCTTAACATTTAAATTTGAATTTGTATTTATTTAGATTTTAAATAACAAAATAACTTTAAATTACTATGGATAATATTCATGATCCTGTGTTTGAGAGATATGTCTTTGAGAAAAGAGAAACTATTAATGAAAATATCAGTGTATATTCTGGTATTCGTAATCAATTCGGTATGATATCTAGGTATATCTATTTGACTCTTGATAATGGAGATATTATAGGTTCATTCGGTATTGAGGGAGAAGGAGTTAAACACCAATTCGATAGTGGTAATACTAATGATATGAGTATTTCAATTGAAGATGAATATCACGGGAATGGTTTCACAAAGATTATGATGAAACATTTAATCGATAAAATATATGAAGACATACCTGAAATGGTTGATAGAGGTGATCAGATGTTATTCATAGATGCTGATGCTTCAGACGGATTCTGGGATAACATAGGTATGAAGGAATCAAAAAGATATGGATATAATAGAAATCCTAGATATGCTAGGAGAGAAGGTGCTGGATATGAAAAATATATTACAATTAATAACCTTTATAAATTCGCTACATCTTAATAATTAATAATTAATATATAATATAGTTATATGGAAAATATTTTTTTATATTTAATATTTTTAATTATTGGGTTATTTATATCTAATAGATTAATAAATATATGTGGATGTAAAGATATAATAGAAGGTGTATGTGAAGATTTAAGACCAGGACAAGGTCAATATTGTCAATGGTCAGAAGAACAATGTAAAACAAAAGCTTCACAAAATGATTATAATAATAATTTTTTGTGTTTACCGAATCGAAATATGTTTTTACAAACTGATTATTTTATTAATCCTGAAATATCGGGTGATTATTTTGATGATCCTATGTGTAATATTGAAAATACTACTTTACCAGCAAAATGTTTTGATGGTAAAGTAGGGAGTGAATGGCGGTCATCTAGATGTTGCGTTGAACCACCACCACCAGCACCACCATCACCACCACCACCACCAGGATTTGAAACATGTAATGAACAAGATAATGAACAATCACTATATTATCCATCAGATTCTGAATTTCCTGAATTAATTCGTGAAGCTTTGCCAGATGAAGGTCCTTATTGTAGTGGTATTAGAATTAAAACAACTAATGATAATAAAGGATATTGTAAATTTCAGCCATGGGCGATTGGAGGGCATGGACAACGCACTAGATATATAGAACAAGATGAATGGGACCGAATGGATGATTACTATAAGCAGACAAGTGAGGCCCTCATCAGAAGTTCATATGATTACTGTTATTCTCGTAAAACTCAAGAAGATTGTATTACAGCACATACCCATCTTGATCCCGAATGGTATCCCACACGCGACGAATTTTGTTTATGGACACCCGGATATGAAGAAGATAATAACGAAACATGTGAAAGCATTACAAATGTAAATGACTGTAGAGCACAACCTATTTGTTTTTGGGGTATTCCATATGATGGAGACGATTCTAGAATTACTGATACTAACTATGGTCAGAGACGGATTTTAAGTGGTCCTGATTTACGAGAAGCTGAATGTGGATGGAAGGAAAGAAAAAAAAGATTTAATTAAATTTTAATTATAAATATTTTAATTTAAGAGATAACCTTCAGGTTGTTTCTTAGGTTTAAATTGTTCTTCTAATCCAACTAATAACATTGAATATACCATAATTAGACCCGTATTCATATGATAAATATTTTCTTTTAAACTTCTTTTTTTATCATAAAAATAAAACCACATTATAGTAAATGATATTAAATATATTGAAATAATAGTTAATAATATACTTAATAATATAATAGAAGAATATTTAATAAATTTATTCATATATATAATCTTAATATTTAAATATAAACAATCTTAATATTTAAAATTAAATTATATAGTTATATTATAACATGAATCTATTTAATATTTTTTTTATCATTTCGCAAGTGTTTACGAATGGACAAATGTTAGTAGGTTCTCAAAGAGATAATCATGGATGTGTATTGGATGGTGGATATCAATGGTGTGAATCTACAAGTTCTTGTGTCAGACAATGGGAAACACCTTGTCCTGTGATTGCTATTGATCCATTACCAATTGAAGAACCTGGTCCAGTAATAATAGATGAACCATGTTCAGATAATCAGATTAGAGCAGATAATGGTGATTGTATAAGTAATATCCCAAATAATTGTGCTACATGGTTTGATGGATGTAATACATGTCAAGTTAGGGATGGCCAAGCAAATATGTGTACTATGATGTATTGTTTTACACAAAATATTCCTTATTGTATGCATTTTAGCACTGCTCCTCTACAAGTTGGTGAAATCTGTTATAGGTTTTGTGAAGATGGCTCTCAAGAAACTATTAATAGAAGAGATGGGTGTCCTGAAGGAACTGAGTGTATTTCTTTATATAATAAAAATAGTCTATCAATGATATCTTATGATTCATGTGATAGTAGAGCATTAACATGTGAATATTCCGCTCATTAATTTAAATATAATTTAAATATAATTTAATATAATTTAAATATAATTTAATATAATTTATATAATGTGTTATCCATACATTACTTTATTAAATAAATATAAAGATCAAATAATTATAGAAGGTTGTACAGAAAATAATAATTTTAAAGCTATTCTGAAATATGATTGGCTATTTGATGAAACAGAAATAAAGTTTCAAAAAGCGGAAAAAAATAATAGTAATGAAAAAAAAATGACTATATTTGATTTACCTAAACATAATATTGATTTAGATATTTGTATTAAATTATATAAGATTGTAAATGATAATAATTTAACTATTATATAACAGTTTTTTTACCCTTTCTTTATCAACACCGATTAAGCCTTTTAATAAATAATCAATATAACTACCATGTTCTTGTTTTCTTAAATATTCTCTTAATTCAGGGAAATCATTTTTATCAAATGATCTAATTTCAAATGGTATCCCTTCTTTTTTATATATTTTAATAAGATGATTTATATCATAATAATCGAATCCATATGATTCTAACCATTTATAGGTATTCTTTTCTTCTGTAGAAAGTTTCATCAATAGTTTTTTCTCCTTGAATATAATGTTGTTTAACATTACAATATATTATCAAATTTTTAAATATAAGAATATTTATGGGGAACAGTTTTTGTAGACAATGTAATTGTAATAATAAAGATGAAATAGATAATTTATCTAAATATAATATTAAATATAATAGTGAAAATAATCTATATTATACAGAAATAAAAGAATATGATGATAAAGAAGAATTATATAAATATAAAACAACACCAGGACCACCGGTTATAATAAGAAATAAAGAGGCATATTTAAATGTATTAAGGATAATATAATATATTATATATGTTTTATTTTTTATTTATAATCCCTGTTCTAGGATGCTTAAAGAATTTTGTTAAATATAAACAGATATCATTATTATTATTTTTAAGAACACCTTTTATATATTCTATTTTTTACACATTTTTAAATTATTTTAAATATAAAAATAAAATAGGTTTAACAATTATAAATGAAAGAATATTTATGTTTTTATATAAAATAGTTAAATCATTATTAGTAGATAATTATCATTTGAAAAAAATAAAGTATATAAAAAAATATGATATAATATATAAGAGTGATAAATGTTTAGAAAAATTGGAAGATTAATCCCTGTATTAGAAAAATATGAATGTAGAGATTTTACTAAAATATTTAATGATACATATAAATATATGAATAATGAATTATCTGTTAAAAATCCTGATATCCATATAACGAAAATGAATGATAAAAAAATACCATATAATGAACAATGGGAGACTAAAGATTCATATTGTAAGAATATAAATAATAAATAATTATTTTCTTTTAGCTTTAATTAATAATAATATTAGAGTAATCACAAAACCCATAAACCATATTTCAAATAAATGTTTATTCATAAAATCATGATATGAATATGTTTTATTAAAATGATCAGATAAATATATTACTGTGAATATACATATTCCAATAATTACAGGACAGATAAATGTTAAAATTATTACATAAAATATATGTTTAATTATATTTAAAATATCTATTTCAATAATATTAATATTATATTGTTTAACAACATTATCAGTTAAGTTGTGAATTTCAGTAGTTTCTTCATCATTATCATTCTCAACTTGAACGATACAATCTGCCATAATAAATTTGAATAATTTTTTTATAATTATTTGTATAAATAAATCAAATTTATAAAATGGATACAAAAATCCCTAATCATTGGAAAGAATTGCGGTTAGAATTTGTAGAACCTTCTAAATATAAAACATACAAAGTTTTAATAAATGATCATAAAGAACATTGTAATAGATCTGAAAAAAATAATATTAAAAAAAGAACTAAGAAATCTACACCTGAAAATCATTCAAGAACAGAATCTATTATTAAAAAAACACCTTATCCTAGAAAAATACATACCCCTCGTCAAAAATGTGTTATACAATAGTTACTAATTTATTCCTAGATTCCAATACTTTAATCTTTTTTTCTAAGGATTCAACCCTCGATTTAAGACCTTTATTGGTATTATTATACATAGCTTCGTCTCTTATCTTATTTTCATTTTCTCTTTTTGCCTTGTAATATAAACATACAAAGCAACAAATAAAGAATGCGAATACCCCCACAATTTGAAGAAGACTGTATAGTATGACGAGTTCTTCAGATTCACTCATAGTTGATCTTAATCTTAATTATTTTATCTAAATATTCTTTAATAATTATTTCAAATTTATTCAAATACAGATGTTTCAAAATCTTTAATATTCCTATTATAATATTGTATTGATTTTTTTAGATCATTTAGATCTTGAAAGATTATTTTATTAATTCCTAAATATTCTTCTAAATCTTTATTATTCTTTGAAAAACATATTAATTCTTTTTTATCAGGGATATCAATTCCAAATACATTTTCATTTATAATCTCAGGACAACTCGAGGCGACAAATATTTTATTAGCATTATTATTTTTTAATAATTCTATAATATGTTTCATAGTATTTCCTCTAACAATAGAATCATCTATAATTAATAAATTTTTATTTTCTATTTTATTTTTAATAACATTTAATTTTCTTTTAATATTTTTCTTTCTTTTATTTTGAGTATCCATTATAAATGTTCTATTAATATATCTATTTTTAGTAATTACTTCATAATATGGTTTATTTAATACTCTACTTACTTGTAATGCTAATGGTTTACTTGTATCTGGAACAGGTATAACTAAATCTATATCATTTATATCTATTAATTTATGTATTTTATAAGCTAAATATTCACCCATTTTTAATCTACTATTATAAACATTTACACCATACATAATAGATTCTTCTCTTGCTAAATATACCCATTCAAATATACATGGTTTAATATTAATATTTAAATTTTTAATATTTAATTTAGTCATACGATTTTTTCTAAAAATATATAATTCATTTCCTAATATATCTTCTATTATATTATAATTTATACTAGTTATAGATACAGATTCAGATGATATTATATAATTATTATCTTTTTTACCTAATATTAATGGTCTAATTGATAGAGGATCTTTAAAACATATTAATCCATAATCTTCTATCATACATATACAATTATATGAGCCTTCAAATAAATTATATAATTTATTTATAATATCTAATAAAATTACATAATTAATTTGTTTATGTTTATTTAAATTATATGATAAATATTCTAATAAATAAATACTATCAGATGTAATATCATTATCTATTATTATATTATTAGTTTTAAAATAATTTAATAATTTATCATTAATCCATATTTGTCCATTATGAACTAATGATATATTATATATATTTGTATTTTTTATAAAAGGTTGACATTCATTAATAGTATTATTACCTTGTGTAGGATATCTGACATGACCAATACCTATATTTGAATTAATCTTTAATAATTCATCATTAATATCTATAGAGGATAATAATGATTTATATTTAATAATATCTAATTTATTATCATTCAAGAATGATAATCCAAAGGCATCTTGACCTCTATGTTGTAAATGATATAATGATTCATATAAATCATATATAATATTATAATTATTATTAGATATTAATGCAGTGATGCCACACATAATATAATAAAACATTTAAATATTTAAATAGTTAAGTAAATTTGATTTAAATATAAATTTATTTTTTATATAATAAAATAATGAAAAAATCTGTATCATTTAATGAAAATTTAAATGAAATTAAATATTATGAAAAAGAAGTAATAGATAATACAGAAGATTATTTATCTACTATATTTAAATATTGTTGTAGTAGTAGAACTAATGATGATGAAGGTATTGATAATGATAAAAAAAATAATAAAGATAAAGATAATAAATCTGATTAATTATCCTTATATTTTAAATGATTAATGATGTCATCTAAATCTTTTTCTATTTTTTTAAGATGACTTTTATATGCTATAATAGATTTAACTAAATTTGTATCATTATTTTCAAGTGCTTTGGAAATATTATCAGAATATTTAACATAATCAGGAATTTTTATATTATATAGATTTATACATTTTTGAATTGGTTCAAGATCCATTATTTATAATATTAAATATTTAATTATTATATTATCAAATTTAATTAGCATAAGCTAATCCACCCATACCACTCATAATTCTAAGAACATTATAGTTAATAGCAAATACATTTAATCTAAATTCATCAACAGCTCCAGTAATTTGGTCAAATACTAAATGAGCATTATCTAATCTAGAAAAATTACAAGTGCCTGATGGTTGATGTTCTTCAGGTGATAAAGCGAATGAATACATATAAATATGTTTTGTAGGTATTTTATGACCTGCTTGTTGTGGTTGACATATCCTGAAATAACTAGCGTCTCGTTTTTTAAATCTGGTATGTCCATTTAAATGAATAGTGCCTTTTGTAAATCCTTCATGAGAATCTTGATTACAAACTCTTTCGATTAATGGATTATCTGATAAACCATTATAATTAAAATAATCATTATTATGTGTAATGGATGATGATAATGATGCATTTATATTTTTACCACTACCAACAGATGATTGGGTTAAATAATTTTTTTTACAAACGACCCAGATTATTTCTTTAATTGGGTGATTAAGATTTAATTTAATATTTGTTTTTGCTTTATTATTTGAGTATTGTAATTGTTCAATTAAATATTCGTGAGAAACTTGAGCAAATCTTCGTCGTTCATCGGTATCTAAATAAATATAATCGATAAATAATGTAGCTGATACTCCTGAACTACCTTCATTAATAGTGGTAGCATCTGAATTTAATAAACCATATATACTTCTAAATTTAATATTAAGTTTAACTTCATGATATTGTAATGCAATTAAAGGTAATGCTAATCCGACATTTCTACAGAACCAAAATTTAAAAGGGATATATAATCTAGTAGATCTTGTTGATAATGTAGTATTGTTTTTTGAGTTTAAATAAGAGTTTTTAGCTGCATGTTTATTTAAACCTAGCCATTCCGATTCTTCATGATCGGTAAGTTCATTATAGATATCTAACCATTGTGATACATGTTTATCCATTTTTTGACCACCAATTTCTATATCACATTCTTCTATTAAAGCGTGTCCAGTATTATTAGTCCAATTAACATATGTAGTAGAAGGATTAATTATATTAGTATCATATGTTAAATCACATTCTAACCACATTTTATGAATTAAATCACCATTTCTTGATATAAATACTGATTTTTGACCGCCATTATGTAAATCACTAGTTCCACCTTCTATCACTTGTTGGATTGCTTCTATAGAAAAGTTAGTATGTCTTCTATAGACGACTTTAAAGAAAGTAATTTGTGGATTACCAGTTAAATAAATATCTTGAGCACCATATGCTACTAGTTGCATTAATCCTCCACCCATTATTTAATATATATTATAAATATAAAAAAAAGTTTAAAGATACACGGTTTTAAATTAATAATAATTTAGTTACTGTAAGCTAAACCACCCATACCAGACATGATACGAAGGACATTGTAGTTGATAGCGTATACTGTTAAAGTTGAATCAGAGTATCCATTAGAATGTCCTTTAAAGTCCATTTGAGCATTATCAATTCTTGAGAAATTACAAGTTCCAGATGGTTGATGTTCTGTTGGTTTCAGAGCAAATGAATAGCAATAAATATGTTTTGAAGGAACTTTAAATCCATGCTGTTGTGGTTGACAAATTCTGAAATATGTTGCATTTCTTTCTTTGAAACGTTCATGTCCATTTAGTTTTAAAGTCATAGTTGCAAAATGCTCATTTGTAGTTACAGTCTTAATAACTTCTGTATTATTGGAATTACTAGACTGATAATTAAAATAATCATTTTTGTTTGACATTCCGCTACCATCAGCGTTTGCTGTAGCATCTATACCAGTAGTTCCTTCAGTAGCAACAGTAGTATTTTGAGAAACCCAGATTAAAGCTTTTACAGGGTGGTTAAAATTAAGACTGCGTGTAGCTTCCATAACACTAGTATCTCTTTGAACTTGTTCAATAAGGTATTCATGTGAAACTTGAGCGAATCTGCGTCTTTCATCAGTGTCAAGGTAGATGTAATCACAATACAAAGTACTAGTAGTAGGAGCTCCACCCCCAGTAGAAGTATTATCAGAATTAACTAGACTAGTTAAAGCTCTTGTTGTTAGTTTAACTTTAACTTCATGATATTGAAGAGCAATTAAGGGTAAAGCTAGACCAGGATTACGGCAGAACCAGAATTGAAGAGGGACATATAGTTGAAGATTATTTGGAGCTGTATTAGCATTCGATTTAAGATAAGTATTTTTAGCAGCGTGTTTGTTAAGTCCTTGCCATTCTGATTCCTCATGATCAGTTAATTCATTCCAAACATCTAACCATTGAGAATAATGACGATCAATTCTTTGACCACCAATCTCAATTTCACAATCTTTAATAAAAGCATGTCCTGTATTATTAGTCCAGTTTGTGTAATTAGTCCCACCGGTGGGTGCTGTGCTCATCTTAATATCTAACCACATTTTGTGAACTAAATCACCATTTCTTGATATAGTGGCAGTAACACTTGATGCGGCATTAGTAATCTCACCACTAAAACTTTGTTGGATAGCTTCCATAGAGAAGTTAGTGTGTCTGCGGTATACAACTTTAAAGAAAGTAATTTGAGGGTTACCAGTAAGGTAGATGTCCTGAGCACCATAAGCTACTAATTGCATTAATCCTCCTCCCATTTTGTTTTTATAATATAACATAGAAAAAAATTTTGGAGAAATTATTTAATTAATTCAAAAAAAATCCAAAAATAATTTTATAAAAATCTATAGAAATGGAAATGATTTATAAAAATCTATAGAAATGGAAATAATTTATAAAAATCTATAGAATTAGAAATTTTTTTAATTAATTTCGTTAATTTCTCTGAAATTTTTTTCTATGTTATATTATAAAATATGGCTGAAACTGGATGTTTAAAAGATGGACACTTTCAGAATTTAGAAGTTGTTAATACAACTATTTTAGATACCGGTGATACTACAATGACTGGTTCTCTTAATATTTCGGATAGTACAGCCAGTAATGATGCAGGTTCAGGTGCTTTAGTAGTTACAGGTGGAGTGGGTGTTGGAGGAGATGTAAATGTTACGGGAAATACTGTTCTAAGTGGTACTTTGAGTATGGTGGGGGGCGCTGTTGGGCACGTCACTGGTGTTAACGATACAGCACAAGGAGCGGACATCGCGAATGATTCAACCCCGGTGCCTATGGCTGCGACGGATTTTGGAAAAACATTTGCTTGTTTGCTTACAAATGCAGTCAAAAGTGTTACACTTCCACCAAACGTCACCGCCGCGGACATAGGTAAAAGTTTAAAAATATTCCAAGCGGCAAACCTTGTCTTACCCGGACAGCTGTCAATCGTCAGCTCGGGTACAGGTCCTACTATCTCGTTGAACAGTTATTTTATTGGGCAGGGGTTGACAACATTTCGCCCGGAAGCAGAATCGACCACGGTAGTAATTGCAGGCGCGGACTCAAACTCTGCCTTCGGTCAGGGGTCAACTATTACAGCTACGGTTGTAGGCGAAGGGATGTATATGATTGAAATAATAGCTATTCCACTTGGTACTGGTAGCAACGCAATAACTGTGAGTTAATGATTTAATATCTAAACATAGTTATTATCTTTTTTTTCTTCTACAAATCTGTTGATAAAAAAACATTTCATATCATTAATAAAATATAGATTATGAAACTATATCTGAATCTAAAAATATCATTCAAATGTTTGACCGGTCAAACAAATTATTGATGTCTCTAAAGCACGTAATTGTTGGAAATAAGAAGAATTAAAAGATATAGAAATATACAAAACATCAAAATATTAAATAAACTATTTTTAAAAAAGATAAATATCTATATAAATATATATATATATATAGATGAAATTGAATAAATGGTATAATTTTTTATTAACATTATTATTTTGGGTATTCACTTGGGAAACTTATAGTGCCCTAGTTGAAAAATATAAATTATCTGTAAATCAAAAAATATTATTAAATCTTAGCATGTTATCTATAGTTATTATATTAATTACAAATTCAAGTAATTTTTTTAATTAATTATTTCTAGAGTTCCAGTAATCTCCGCCGTAATTTACATATAATTCTTCACCTTTTTTAATATCTCTAGATGCTGTGAATATCATATTTTCAGAATCTTGATTATGATGAACATTAAAATTATCTGAATGATTATACATGCTACACATACCAAAAACAATAACTTCTTGATCTTTTTTAAATTTACTTTTAAAGGTATAATCTTTTATTTTACTATTCTCAAAATTCTTTTTATAGTCAGTAATTAAAGGACAAACTTCAATTACTTCACCTTTTTTAAAATCTTTTTCAGCAAATACACCTCTACCTGAATTAGGTATTAAAGAATTTTTTATAGATATTTTATCAGTATATGAAATATTATTTACAGAATTATTATTATTATTCATAAAGAAATAAAATAAAACTAATATTAAAATAATTATAGCAGAAATTATGTATAAATAATCAGTATTAAATTCATTTAAATTAATATCCATTTATTTATAATAAAATAAATTAATTTCGTAAATAAAATTAATATATTATATTAATATTATATATATATGGATACAGATCAATATCAATTTTATAAAAATGCAGGATTTAGAAATACGAGGAATGAGAAAAAAACATTAGTGATTGATATAGATGATGCTGATGGAGAAACTCATTTAGGTAGTGGTACTCAATTTAGTGTAGATTTATTTGAACCTCTTAGAATAGATAAACATTCTGAAGTGTATTTAGACAATTTTATAACATTAAATAGTAATATAGCGAATAGTGGACTTTCTTTAGCATATTGTTTAAAGATAAATGAATTTAATATTGATTCTAATGCAGCTTCTACAAATCAAGATAATATGGGGGCTATGTATAATTCAATAATTATTCCGAATGAACACACTACAGTATCAGATAATCATGCTGGAGTTTTACATAAATCTAAAAAATTTAATTATGTATGTGATATAAATCCTGGAAAGATAGGAAGGATATCTGGAACAATTACTAATTTAGATGGAACACCTATATTTCATGGTGATAGAATTGGTAATATTCACACATACGCTTTGACTGGGATTGATAGTTTTTCCACTGGAACCGCATTTCCAATTACAGGTAACGAATTATTTACTATTTCTGCGACAGGTAACGTATTAACGGGAATAACAACCCAACCTACATGTCAAATGTTAGCTTCTCATCAGGACGATACTAAAACTTTACATTTTTCGTATGATGGGGAAATAACTTTACATACAGGTTCTGAAAGTATTGTTTTTACGGATGTAGATAACGATACTATTGTAATTAGTACAGCCTCTGGTGATAATCCTAATTTACAATTAGTCAAAAATCCTGGTAGATTTATAGCAGAATTTTTAATAATTTCAAAAGAATAAATAATTATATTATTATATTATATTATATTATATGTCAAACTTAAATAATGTAATGTCAATAGTAAATTCATCACTAAATACTAATAAAACTAAATTAAATAATTTAACAACAGATTTAAGTAATGTAATTACTACAAAAAGGTCTTCAATAAGAGCTACATTTGAATTTTATTATCATATGTTCGGAGACCATGTTGGTGTATTAAAAGTATATTGGCAAGATGGTATAACGCCTGAATCAGGTTCTTTAAAGGAATTAACTATTACACTTGATGATGATACGACAACCACAGCATTATCAGGGGAACAACATTCTTCAGCGAGTGATGCGTGGAAAAGAGCAACTGCAGAAATTACGTCTACAAATCAATCGGGTAAAGTAGTATTTTTATATTATAAGACTTCAGATGGAGGTAACGGTAGTATAGCATTAGACCGTTTTAATATAACAGGGGGTATAACAAAGGATTTAGGTATTACAAGGGATTTATCTACGGGAGTTAATAATTGGTTGGGACAAAAAATACCTACAAATGGTGGTGATCCTTTTTCTGTAGAAACAGCAGTAAATAATTGGGAAGCAGGTAATCATATAGTTGATGGGGGTAATTCAGGTGATCTGGTAGATTTATCAACGTCTAATGCCGATGAGACTAGAACTTCTTATTGGATATTAAATAATGGACCTTCATCGCATAGTAATACTGGTCCGGATAATGGAGCAAGTGTTGGTAGCAACGATTATTATATATTTGCTGAAACCGAAAATAATGAAGGTCCGGGTGTTCGTGGATCAACCACAATGTATTATGCAAATAATTATATGTTTTTATGTTCAAAATAATATAATACATAGTTAAATTCAATATTATAATATATGTATAGTCCAAATATATTAATTAATTAATTCTTTTAAATGGACCACCTTCATATGGGACTGAATAATATCCACAAAATTTATAATAGTTATTATCAGTTTCATTATTAGAGTCATCATCTTGTGTATCATAATTTCTATCAGCAGTTTCAGGATCTTTTATTAAATTACCTGAAGCATCTATTCTTCTGACATTTTCTTTACCAGGCTTATGGGACCAATAGCCATCATCATCTTGTCTATAAAAATGATAATCTTGTTCATCACCTTGATCATCTATAACTAGAGCTATTTTATAATGATTACACAGAGGTCTATAATCTTTAGTAACTTGAACAATATTATATGTATTATAATCATGTCTTAATTTATCTAATATTTCATTACAATCATATGAATTAAATTTACCTATACTTAATTCACCTGGTTGTAATTTTTTATCAGCATTTATTTCCATTCTATCAAAAGCATATGAATAACAATTAGTATATTCACGTGTATTAGAATCTAAATTATTCCAAAAATCAGGTCTGTATCTAGGTCTTCTACATATTTTATCATCTTGATTTATATTATTATTATTATTATTATTATTATTATTATTATTATTATTGTTAAGATAATGATGTTGATTATTATTAAAATGTAATAGATGTTCTAATCCATAAATTAATGATTCCATATATTTATAATAAATAATATAAATTTGATTTAAAAATAATAATATAATATAATATAATTATGAAAATTACAGAAAAAATTAATCGATCCAGATATACATTAAAAGAAATCTTAAGTAATGAATGGGATACATCAGTAATATCTGATTATTCATTACAAGAAATAGATAAGTTATATACGGGTGTAGATATTAGTGATCCATTTATTAAATCATATGGTAATGGATTTATATGTAATATTAAATTACAACATAAAATTATAGATAATCATTATTTACATGTGGTTTACTTTAATTTTCCAGAATTATCGCCAGATTCTTCATTAGTAAAAGTTACTAAGAAAAATTTAGAAAAAATAGATATATTATATAAAGAAGGTTATTTTAATATTAATGATAGTGTAATTGTGGTAATAAATGAAACTGTATCAGAATCGATATCTAAAAGTGTTGATAATTTAAATGTAAAGTTTCAGAATGATTTAAGTATTGAAGGATTAGATGAAGAAATAATTAAAGTATTAACTGATAAAAATATGGAATTAAATAAAGAATATAATATAAAACACTTTAAAAATATTCATATATTAGATATAGATTCTTTAACAAATAATTTATTAAAACATAGATTAGTTCCTAAACATATAGTTATTAGGAATAAAGAAGAAATTAATAAAATATTGAGTAATTGTAATGCTACAATTAATCAATTACCTATTATATTGAAAAATGATATAATAGCAAAATTAACTAGAATGGTTCCAGGTGATGTATGTGAAATTAAAAGAATAAATGATAAATGTGGTGAAAATAACTTTTATAGAGTTTGTAAATAATTAATTATTGAATATCATCACTATAATAAAGTGATTCTCTTGGACTATCAAAATCAGATATTTTAGTTTTTGATTGAAAGCTTCTTACACCTACTGCTTGTTTTGAATAATTGCCATCATCTAATGTATAATCATATATTTCATTATTTAAATCACTATCTAATAATATATTTTTATCATAAAACATATTTCTTAATTGTTTACTTTGAACGTTATTTAATGAAGGATTAATATTACAATTATATTTATTTTGATTAACATATCCTAATGTAAAGAAAAAGAGGCCTATCATTAACAATATAAATTTAATATCCATATTTATATAGTATATTTTTTAAAAATTTATAAATCATTTTCAGTCATTTCATTATTTTCTTCTTGGTCATATAAATGTTGTTCATATCCTTCATCGACAATAACATCTTGAATATCAGATATTTCAGGATGAATATCTTTTTCAAACTCATGTGATTGAGCATAATTTTGATTATCTTGTTCAAAATCTTTATATAATGTCGCTTTACCCATATCATTCATTATATCATTTTCTTTTTTTTGTTCTTTAGTCATGCCTTGAGTTTTTTGTAAATAAGTATGTTTTTCTCTAGATAATTGTTTCATAATAGAATGATTTAAATCTTCATTATTTATATATACCCATATTTTATCATAATATTTCTCATACATATTCATTATTAAATCTAATAAAAATCTAGATAAACATATTATACTATTTTTTATAGATATATTATCATCACCTGTGGCACTGGCTGCTAAACTATAATTAGAATTAGCGATTTCATATATATCTGATTCATGATTTAATAATCCTTTTATATATTCAACTATCTTATTTATTATAAATACAAATACGAATTTATTAATTGATAATAATAAATGTGTATTTAATATATTATTTAAAGAACCTTTTAATTTATGTAAATTAATTTTATATTGTTTAATATGATCATATAATCCTTCAAAATATATATTACTATTATCAAAACTATAATCTTTAAATCCAGAATATTTTTTATTTTCTTTTAAATCACTTTTTTTTCTTTGAAAGAATAAATCATTATGTAGTAGAAATTCATTAACATCTATATATTTATTATATTCTACAGTATTTATTTCACTTAATTTAAATGATTTCTTTTGTATTTGATTATAAGTTTTATATTTATTTTTTAATCTTGATATAGTGAAAAACATGTCATCTATAAATCTTTTATATATATAATTATCATTTATATCTTCAGTTAATCTTTCAATCATTAAATGTGTATTTTCTATATTATTTAAATTAGTAAGTTTAATACTCTTTAATCTAGCTAATTGTAATCTATTATATTCATTATAATATTCACCGCTACTTATTTCTTTATACAATTCATTCATATTATCAAAATATAATAGTTTTTTCTCAGTCATATCAGCTTTTAATGTTAATATTTTATCTGTAATATCAGATTGATTTATATTTTTTTTATTTAATTTATGTTGTTTAATATCAGATACATATTCATTTAATTTATTAAATAATCCTACATCATCATTTTCTAAATAATTATTTTCATTAAAAAAACTTATTAATCTATTTTCTATATCAGTATTATAATTTAAATAATCTGTAATATCAATATTACTATATTTTTCAGTATATTCGATATATAATTTGAGTGCTAATTTATTTTTATTAGGTAAATAATTCATTATATTTTCAAAATGTTCTTCATCTTTAGGTATTTCTGTTTTATTACATTCAGATAAATTATCTTTTAAGTTAACTCTATAATCTAATAAATAATAATTAAGTATATTTTCATTTACTAAATTCTTTATTAAATCGCCTTTACCATCAATACAATAATTATTAAATATTTTTTCTAATAATTTATTATTATCATTTGCTAGATCTGTGAAACTTGAATTTATAAATGTTTGTCCAGGTTCATATCTATATGGACCTTTAGAATTACAATTTAATAATATATATTCAGTATTATTTAAATTAATATGTTCAAATTTTAAAATATTATCTTTATCTTTAGTTTTTTCTATTTCATAATTTATAATATCACCAATAAGATGTTTTTTTAATAATTTATAATCTATATTTTTAAAACCATCTTTAATACTGTATCCACATTTAATTAATATTTGTTTAAAATCTTCATTATTAACAGTATTAAGAAATTGTTTTGCTAATAAATTTAATAGAGGGAATGGTCTTGATTTACCATATAATTTAAGAGCATACATATATAATCTTTTATATGAAGGATTATTCATAATATTTGATATTAATAATTTATATTCAACATATTTAGGTTCATCATTATTAATATCTTTTAATAAAGATATATTTTCTAATGAATCATTATTTACAAAATATTGTTTAAATTCAGTATCTTTATCAGATATATATTGATTAATATCTAATACTAATTTATTATCATACAATGGTTTATAATTAGGCCATGATTCTTTAACAAATATATTATCTAAACTTTTATTTAATTTAAAATATTTATTAATTGCTAAATATAAATTAAATTGTGGATGCATAAAATATTTAATTGTTTTAATAAGATGTTTGCTAAATTTAAATTTCTCTAAATGTTCTGGATGCATTACATTATCATTTGTATTATTTATATCATCTTCTAATTGTATTTCAATATATTGTAACATTCTTCTATTAATACTAGAATCATCTTTAGAAGTGCTTAAATTTTTCCATGTTTCTTGATTATCATATATTAATATATTATACATATCATTTAGATTTATCTTATATGTATTAGTAGATATTTGTATATATATAAATATTAAAAATGATATAGATAATAATTTATTATATTTTAATAAATATTGATAGAAATATTTTTGTGATTTAGATTTCTTTTTTTTATTCTTTTCATTTTGTTTTTTAAAATCGCCACTATCTTTATTTTTAATTTCTTTATAAAGTTCTTTTATTTTTTCAGAATATGGACATTTAATAAAATATTTATCTAAATTATATCTATAATTTATAAATTTTTCATGATCTATTAAATTCATTATCTTTACAATACTTTCTAAATCGTCTTGATATAATACAATATTAAATTTCTTTGCAATATTATTTATTTCTTGTTTAATATCTTCATTTTCTTCACTAACACCTTCATTTATTTTACCTTTATCTAATACAGCATGCATGTTTATTACATTACCATCACTATATCCTCCAAATGTTGAAAAATCTACATTATCTACTAGATGACCACATACAGCACAACATACATTACCATCATCTGAATCAGGACAAAATATAGATCTTAATGCTTCATAATATTCTGGATGTTCATTATCTATTTTTGTTGAGTAATAATAATGTTTACATAATGTTTTCTCATTAGTATCTGTTGAATATAACCAATTATTATCTTCTTCTTCATTAGAAGCTTCTCTACAATATATTTTTATAAATTTAGATATTAAATTATTTTTTATAGTAATATTTTTTGTATTAAAAATATATTCTTTTACTAATTTAATTTTATCAGATATATCTAATTCTTTATTAATTATTTTTAATTTTTTAATAGGTTTTATAACTGATTTCAATATTTTTTTATAAGTTTTTTCATAATTATTAATATTTTGTTTTATTAAATCAATTATTTCATTTTTATTATCATATAATAAATCATTAATAGATATGTTATTTACTATTAATAATTTTTCAAAATCATTAAAATTATATAAATGATTTTTAATATTACTTATCCTATCAATAATAGATTTATTATCTGGTAATGCTTTACTTAATATTTCACCTAATTCTTCTAAATTAATATTCTTATCTAAATCAAACATATAAGCATTTATTTCTTTTTCATATTCATCTTTTAAAGATTCATTATTAATATTTTTAAATGTTATTTTTTTATTAAATAATGCTTGTCTAAAAGATACTGTTGAATATCCTCTATCACATAATAAAATATTTTCATATAAATTAAAATATTTATTTTTAAGCTGTAATTTTAAACTATATTTACTATATTCTTCTGGTAAAAATAATAATCCAATTATATTATATATTTCTTTATCTAAATACATTTGTATATTACCATTATTCATATCAAATAAATCAGATCTAGATTTTAACATATCAATAGTGTATCCTACATTAGCATAATTTAAACATGGATTTATAGCATTCAAACAATCTCTTATTACTGTTCCATCATAATTTATTTGTAATCCAAATTTATCAGATTTAGTAATATATGAATTATATTTATTATCAAATAAAATATTTAATGATTTAATATATCCAGTATTATCAGCATTCATTAAATTATATTTTTCTATTAATTCTTCTTCATATGTTCTAACACATGTATCTAAATTTTCTATAACAACTTCATCATCACTTGTGAATAGTTTCTTTTTCAAAGATACGATAGGTAAAATATAATTAGGTAAATTAAATTTATTATTATTATAAATATCTTTAACAAATGATAATGTATCTGTTCTATCTATATCAGAAATATATTGATTTTCTTTAATTAAATCAAAAAAACTATATCCCATATCTGTAATTTTTTTAATTAATATTTCACTATCAAATACATTATATAAATTAATAATTTCAGATATAAAATCTTCTTTAATTTCAGATTCATTATATATTTTATATTGTTTTTCAACTTCTAATAAATCTAATTTAATAGATTCTTCTTTAAAAATATCATCTTCATCTAATATAGTGTCTAAATCACTTATTTCATTAATTCTTATCATTTCAACTACTAGAGTATCATCCTCTAAAACCATTTTATCATCTTTTATAATAACTTTAATAGTTATTGAATCACTATTATCCAATGTAAATGAATCTTCTTCTGCATCAGCTTCAATTATTTCACCGATATAATCTTTATATTTACCTGATTTTAACAATATTAATAAATAAGTTGATCTTAGACTAATTAGTTGTATTTCTTCATCAGGTATTTCATCATCTTTATCACCTTGATCAGATACTAAATCTTTATCTTCACCACCATCTTCAATAGGATCAATTAATTCTTTAATAGAATCCTGTTTAACTTCTTCTAATGGTGCCTCTTCAACTACTTCTTTAATTACTTCTTCTTCTTTAACTTCCTCTATAACTTCTTCTTCATCTATAACTTCTTCCAAAGGTTTATCATCTTCTTCTATTATTTCTACATCGTTTTCTTCTATACCGTCATCTAAATCAACTTTTAATATTTCATCTGATTTATTAGAAATTACATCAGATTCATCAACATCGCTCATATTAATATAATATATATCTTATTTTTTTTTAATACTTAAAATTAAATCAATATATATAATTAGAATAATTATAAATGAACATTCAACAATATATAAATCAAAATGAAGATTATCTTGTTAAATTTAAAGATATGGAATTACAAATAAATAAATATAATGTATTAGGATTATTTTTAATTAAATATAATCACAAAACAGTAATAAATGAATTTACAAAATTATTTAAATCAATTATTATTAATCAAAAAACAAATAAAGTTATATCAGTAGCTCCAATGAAATCTTTAAAATCAAATCATGAAATTTTAATGAATAAAGAAACTGAAATAAGTAGGATGTATGATGGAACTATGATTAATGTATTTTATCATAATAATGAATGGATGTTATCTACTAGAAGTTTTATTGGTGCTAAAAATTATTGGAATAAGAACTCTAAAAAATCTTTTAAAGATATGTTTAATGAATGTTTTAATCAATATGAAGAATTAAATACTGAACATAGTTATTCATTTGTTCTACAACATAAAGATAATAGTAATATTACACCAGTTAAAAACAATCAAGTTATTTTAGTAGAAGAATATGATAAAAATTTAAATAAAATTAATTTAAATGAACAAAATTATTCATTTAATATTTCAAAAACATATAAAAATTATTATGAACTGAAGAAAGAAGAAAAAGATATTGAAAAATATGATAAAGGATATAATATTATTATTAATGGTGATAGACACGTTTATATTACGGAAGATTATAAATATATTTTTGATTTAAGACCAAATCAAAATAATAAAATGTTTATATTTTTAACATTATATAAACAAAGAAATCTAGATGAATATTTGAAAGTATATAAAGATGATAAAGAAATATTTAATTTATATAGAAATAAATATGAAATAATGAGGAATGAATTATATAGTAATTATTGTAATCATTTTATAAAAAAGAATATTGTTGTGAAGGATGTGCCATATCAATTAAAACCGATAATATATGAATTACATGATATTTATAAATCATCTAATAAAGAATTAAAAATTAATTATAAAGTAATTAATAATTATTTACAAAAAATGAATATTAAAAGACTTACATTTATTTTAAATTATTATTGATTTTTATAGTTAATTTAATTCTTTAATTAACGAAAAAAAAAAACTATGTTATATTATAAAATGAATAATCAAACAATAATGTGTTGTGTTGTTGCGCTAATTCTAGGTATGTTATTATTTCATATGTTGAAAGGGGTTTGTGGTTGTAAGGTAGTTGAGGGACAGTGTGGTGCGGTGCCGTCACATGATCAAAATCCAGATATAATAACTGAGATCTATAATACATTAAAAACTGGTGATGAATGTAAGAGATGTTTGAACGGAGCAAACGAAAATTTAAGTGCCACCGAATTGGGTGATTATTGGGGGTCAAATTGTACCTCAGATATTAATGGGGGGTGTGGTCCAGTAGGAAGCGTTGATCAAGTGGGTACGGTGCGGAATAAAGCGAGGGGGGGGTGTAGAACTTGTTTGGATATAGGATATGGGGGGGGGATGGACACCAATGAACATTTATATAATTATTGGGCAGGGAATTGTACGGCAGCAAAGGTAGGAGAGGAACTGTATGATCAACAACGCATTCAAACACCTATTTTTGTAGATTCCGTGTATAATGAATCTGAAGATAGTGCCCGGGTCCGATTTACTGTCGCAAAAAATTGTTGTGATATTAATGATACCGGTGCATGGGAAAGTGGAGGAATTTGGTTTAATACTCCTTGTGGTTCATTAGAGAGTCCTGAACAAGAAGGTACGGTGCTTAATAGTATTATTCAATCTGATGTTCATTTTAATGATATAACTGTCAATAATGATGTTCGAGATTTTTGTAATCATCAAAGAACGGTGTATCTAACTAGACCCAATCAATATAATACACCACAAGTGGTCTCAGATCAAACAATAACCGCAGAAAATTTGCTAGAAAATTTGCCACCGATTAATTTAGAACCGGTAGCACCTGCACCTGTCGCACTGGCACCTGTAGCACCGGTATCTGTAGCACCATCACCTGTAGCACCTGCACCGGCTTACGGTGCTGCAATGCCATGCTCTGAACAAGATAGTTGTAACGAGTATTGCCCACTAGCCAACTCTGAACAAATAAGGCAATGGTATGATTGCACAAGCAACTTGATCAATCAATAAGTAGTTAAAAATAAAGAATACTGTATTATAAAATAATTATTATTTATTTTTCATCTAATTTTTTTATTTTATAAATTTTATAGTTAATTTTAAAAAATAATAATTATTAAATATATTTTTTTAAATACTTTTAATAATAGTATTATAAATATGTGTTAATTCTTGGCAACAATCTTTAAATGCTTGGATAATACTATTAGTTTTACCTTTTACATCTAAATCTTCATAATTATTCATAGACATAGTAAATAATATTTTATTTTCTAATGGGTGAGTTCGTTTATATCCACATAGACTTAGAACAGAATTATCATTAATCATTTTTCCAGACATATGTGCTTGAATTATAGATCCTAATGTATCGTCAAATCCATGCCATATCTTTTTATCAATTACATATTGCATTTCTACTAACATATTAATAACATTCTGTTTATCACCTTTATTATATATCATTTTTATTAATGATGGTTCTTCTTCCACAACTTTATCTAATTCTTCTTTAAATCCTTCTAAAGATTCAATAATAATTTCATTTGCTCTAATAAATAATTCTCTTTCTGGTAAGAAATGTTGTGATTCTATAGTGAAATTATAATAATATGGTTCACCTTGATTATCTCTATGATAATATCTTGGTCCTTCTCTAATAATAAATTCATTTTTAAATGTTTCTATATCTTCAATATCTTTTAATAATATTTTTTCTTGAATTACATTTTTTAATAGTTCTTCATTAGTTTTATATGAATATGAAGCACATGAGACAGCTTGCCATCTAGCATCTTCTTTAGAGATAGATACAGATGGAGAACCATATAATACTAATTGTTGAGGATTTTCTTCAGAATTAGTTGATTTCATTTCAGTAATTATAGAGTAATATTTATCTTGAAATGGTCTAAATATTTCTTGTTTCTTTTTATTAGGGATTTGTTTACTCATATCATAATTATTTTTATCGATATTAGTAATTAATCCATTTTGATAATCAGCACTTTTCATTACAGATGATTTTAATTCATATATTTCAAAATCATTTGCTGTAATTATAGTTACTGGATTAGAATTATCATGTTTAATATTCAATACAAATAAATATTTTAATGGATTATCTATTACATCTAATGGATTTAAATATAAAGGTATTAAACCAATTCTATCTAATAAGAATTCATTATGTAGAGAAGTATTATTAACTTCTATAATAATATCAGAATTTTCATATGTAGTTCTAAAAGCATAAGTTTCGATGGTTGATAGTAAAGTGCGTCTAATAGCATTTACAATAGTCTTATCTAGACCATATGATTCATTACCTTTAATATCTAAATCTAATTTATTATCAGTAGAAGTGGGTTTTTTTTCGATTTCGCACGTAAATTGATCCATTATATATATTATATAATTATATTTTTAATATTTATTTCAAATTTATGTTTATTATAATAATTTAAAATATTAATAAAGAAATAAATGGATATCTACATTAGTAAAAAATGTCCTCATTGTAAAAAATTATTAATTGTTTTTTATAATAATAAATATTTAATTCAATATTTTAATATTATAGATGTAGAATCTATACAAATACCTAATTATATTACATCAGTCCCTACATTAGCATATAATGGTGAATTATATTTTGATGAAAGAATGTATAATTTAATAGATAGTGTTAATCAACATCACATGAAAGAGAATGGTATGGTCCCTAATCAACAACAACAGCAACAGCAACAACAACAATCGAATATGCAACCACCTATGGGAACTAAACCACAGGGAGATATGATGAATGGTATGAGACAACCCGATTTAAATATGCAACATCAACAAAATAATTCACAACAAGGTAATCCTGCGAAACAAATAGAAAAACCACCAGAAGAAGGTGAAATTATGGGTATATGTTTAGGTGAAGATTGTTTATATGAAAATATTAGTGATGATACAGGTAATAATAATTTAATGCAAGGATATTGTTTTTTAGATGAAGGATATAGTTCAGAGAAACCTACAGGACCTAATAATGATTCTTCAACTAAAGGTGAAAAACCTAGTAGATTTGATAATAATGCTTATGAACAAATGATGAAAAATAGAGGAGGTATGTAATCGCGTATAATTCTTATATTATATTTATTTAATATATATAATGGATTTTAATGATAAAACATTAACATTGTTTAAAGGATTTATAAATGATATAATGAAAGTATTTCCTGAACATAAAGAAAGTCTTAATAAAAATTATAATGATATTTTAGAATTAGATAATTTAAATATAGATGAAAATGAAATTATTAAAGAATTTTTAGATTTAATTGATTCTAATAGTGATAGTATAACAAATAAAAATTCTGAAATATTTACAGATGATTTATATTTAATTAAAGAAATATCTATGAAAAGTATTTGGGATTCAGGAATTAGTGATAGAACTAAAGAAAATATATGGAAATATTTACAATCATTTTGTTTAATTAACATTTCTAAAAATTCTAATGATCAAATTAATGAAGTATTAAAATCTATTGAATCTAAAGAAAAAATTAAAGATAAAAAAACATTAAAAGATATGAAAAAAATAAAAAAAATTAATGAAAATCTAAAGAATAATACAGATGAACAATCCGGTGGTAGTGATGGTAATTCACCTGATAATAAAGATAATAAAGATAAATTAAATGATATGGATAATTTAATAAATAATACAAGTATAGGTAATTTAGCGAAAGAAATTACAGAAGATTTAAATTTAGATGAAATGGGTGAAGATGGTATGTCAGAATTTATGAAACCTGAAAATATGATGAATATTTTTCAAAAAATTAATAGCACTCTAACAGATAAAATTAGTAATAATGAATTGGATGGTAATGCACTATTAGGTGAAGCCTCGGGATTAATGAATAATAATGATATGATGAAAGGTATGATGAATATGTTTGGTAATACTGGTAATAATAATGATAATCCAGGTATGCCTGATTTAAGTGGTATGATGAATATGTTTCAAAATATGAATAATCAATCATCTAATAATCAACCATCTAATAATCAAACTACAAATAATGGTGGAAACCATGATCCTAATGTAGTTAGAGAAAGATTAAAAAATAAATTAAATAATAAAAACAATAAGAAATAATTTTTTATTTTAATAATTATATATAATATATATATGAGTAATTTTTGGATAAATGATTTATCAATTATATTTAGTAAAAATCATTTTTTAGAGGTAATACCTATGTCTGGTATGAAATTTAATAGTAAATTAAATGCCATATTTAGATTATCAATTTATTATTTTATTATAGTTACATTAATGAAAAAGAATATTAATAATATAGTAGTTCCTATATTTGTAGGGATACTTACAATTTTATTATATAATTATTATAAAAATATTCATAATATAAGTGAATCTAATGATAATAATGTAAATAATGTAAATAATAATTTAAATATAAGTTCAAATAATAATAGTGGTGTTCAGGGATGTAAAATGCCAACTAAAGATAATCCATTTATGAATCCTACTTTTATGGATTATACCACAGGTAATATGGAACAATCATGTTCTTCATATAATAATAGTGTAATTAGAGAATTAGAGAGAGTTAATTATCAAGATGGATTATATACTGATCAATTTGATATATATGGTAAAGAACATGGTAATAGACAATTTTATACGATGCCTGTAAATTCTATAGTTAATGATCAAGGTTCATTTGCTGAGTGGTGTTATAGTAGACCTCCAACATGTAAAGAAGGTAATGGAATACAATGTTCAGTTAATCTACCGAGCACTCAGGATGTTTCAGGTGGTCCGGGTGGAGGTAAATAATTAATTTATTAATATAAAATAATATATTTTATAAGTATATAATAATGTCTAATTATAACAATTTTAATGAAGTAAATTCTGATTTTAAAGAAAGTAGTTGTCAAAACCAAACTATTGATAAAAATTCATTTAAATTATTTGGTCAAAGTAATTTAAAATATGATTCTGGAACTACAACTATTGATAATGAGCAAAGATTAGGACCAGGACGAAGAGAATTAGATAATATGTATGGTTGTGAATGTGGATTAGAATCAGCGAGAGATTTACAGTTATCTCAACCAGCTATTAATTTTAGTGCTGGAGTTGGATGGATGGGTGAGGGTGGATGTTTAATAGATAATGATTCAGCATTAAGATCTGATTTATTAACAAATAAAAATTATAGAAATCAATTACCTCAACAATATAATGCTGGATATTTTGGTAAAGGAGCACATAATGTTGATACTGAATCTATTATTCAAGGTGGTAATTTAACTAGTTTTGGTGACAGAGCATGTAATGTATTATCAGGAGTATCTATAGGTAATTATTATACTCCAATGATTCCTAGATTATCTAAAGAAGTTCAAAATACTCAACATATTATTCCTGAAGATAATAGTAAAGGATGGGTGAGAGGTGGTTTGAATTCTAGAGACATGTTTAAACAATTAGATTACAAACAAAGATGTAATTATAAAAATAATAATAATAATTCTAATAATAATTCTAAATTAAATGCTGTAAATTAAATAATTATATATAATATAATATAATATGAACGATTTATATTTAAAGAATGAACAGGAACAATTCCAACAATTGAATAAAGAATCTATGGGAACTGGATTATATATGTTAGATGTATCTAAGAAATTAAATAGTGTAGCATATCCATGGGCACCTACTGTCAGATTACAGAAAATGGGAGCATCTATTAATTGTGATATGTCTTTAGTCGATACTGAATCTGATTTAAAAAATATAGTTAATGTTAATAGTAATGATCCTAATAAAAAATATAAACCAGATCCTAATAAAAAAGTAAATTATAAAGATTTACCTGATGGATTTTTTCATGAAGAAAGCACTTTATTAAATAATCCACCTAGTGAACTTAGAGGTCTAGCTAAAAATAGATTTTATCAATTATATCATGATCCACAGAAATATGCTGTTGAACCATTTAGAAGATTAGGCGAAGATACTTATCAAACAATTATAGATGAAGAAAAAGATTGTTAAGTATAATTAAATTTTTTTATTAATTTTTTTTAATTTATTTTTTATTATATACATATAATAATATGGAAGCAAGTATTTTATTAGGAATATTAGGTGCTGGTTATTTACTTAATAAAAATAATAATAATAATGATGATGATGATGATGATAATAATAATAATAATAATAGTGTATTAACTAAAGAACAAGCATATAATACAGATTATTTTCATGATGCTAATAAGCATGAAGAACATTCAAATAGTTTATATGATAATTATAAAACAGTAAAAATACCAGGTGTTAAAAATATAACTTATGAAAATATAGATGATTATTTAAATTCAGAAGATAATGATAATTCAGATGGAGAATTTATATATAGTAATTCGGCTGGTGCTAAAATTAATAAGGATAATTTTTTAGTAAATGATCAAGGTATTAAATTAGAACCATTTTTTAGTAAAGCACCACCAAATATAGATTTAAATGATAATAGACATTTATCAAGACATCAAGGAGGTTCAGATTATATAATACAGAAAAGAGAACAAACACCATTTTTTGAACAATATAAATCACAAAATGTTTATGGACAACAATCATATACAGATGATATGAAAGATAATATGTATGTTTCGAATAAAATGACTAATGTATTACCATTTGAACAAATACAAGTATCACAGATAGATGAAAAAGATCCTGCAAATATTAATATAAGTAGGAAATATTATGAAAATAATAATGTAGATAATTTAAGAACATTAAATAATCAAAAACAATCATATGATGGTAGGATTTTATCAGGTAAAGGTGAGCAAAAACAAGGTAAAATAGGTCAAGTATTTAAACATACACCTGAAACTGATTATTTTAATTCACCTGATAAATGGTTGACAACTACAGGAGCATATATTGCTAAGTCTGAAAGACCTGAACAAATTGTGCCAAATACTAATAGACAATTCTTTAATAAAGGTGAATTTGGTATAGCTACAGGTGGTGATCATGAAGCCCCAGAATATAGATCTAAATATGCTACATCTACTAGACAAAACTTTGCTACAGATAGTATGAGAAATGCTGGTGTTAAAGTAGATCAATCTAATAACGATACAATTAAAAGTTCATATCAAATGTATCCTAATGAAAGAGATGTAACAACTTTGAGAACATATGATAGTAATATTTCTACAGAAGTTAAAGACCATACAATAGGTTTAATGGATGGATTAAAGAAAACTATTAAACAAACTACTATTGATTCTAAAAATAACGGATATATTAATGGTGGTATGGATATGCCTACAGAAAGATTATATGATGAAATTAAAAAGACTAAAAAACAATTTACTTCATCTGATCGAAACTATATGGGACCAGGGGGAACAGAAGTAGGTCAACCTGTTAATCATGATAACTACAATAATATGGAAACTAATGCAACTAAAGAAATTATTGCACAAGGTAGATATCCTGTTCCTGAAGGAAGTAAATATTATAATAGTAAAGAAACATATAATATTGAAGTTAAGAAAAATGAAAGTGATTATTATAATCACAGACAAACTCATTATGATAGAATGAATCCTGAATATTTAGAAAAAGATACTTGTGAATTTACTCACTTTAAAGATAAACTAAATGATTCTTCTATTGCTGATAGATTTTCAGATCCTAATCTATTAACACCATTTAAAAATAATCCATATACACAATCTTTAGAATCATTCGCATATTAAAAAAATATAATATTATATATATATGGATAAATATTTTTTATTAAAATGTTTAATATCTTTTTTTATTGGTATTATTACATATAAATTATTATTAGATATATCTTCTTATAATTTACTAGAGGGTCAAGAAGAACAAGCTCCAGCACCAGAACTAGAACCAGCACCACCAATAATACCCCCACCCCAACCACCAGGTGATGGAACATTACCACCTTCTATAACAAGTATATTGAATGAAGTAAATACTAAAATGTTTAATGGGTCTCCTTTATATACATTGAAAGAAATTATAACAAATATTAATTCTAATTTAGATTCTGATAAAATACCTGATGAAATACCTGATGTATTTGATAATATTCAAAATTTCCATGAATTAGGTTCTAATACATTAGCATTAGATTATATTGAATTATTAATTCGCACAATATCAACTCTAGATAAAACTGAGTTTGAAACGTTAATGATAAATATGGGTTATGGTATTGATAATGGATATTGTGAAGATGAACAACCTGATTTAAATGATTATATTATGGTAATAATGTTATTACAATATCAAAATATAGGAATAAATGATAATGAATTTATGAAAATCTCTAATAGATTATCTAAACATATTCCTGATATATTAGATAAAATACAAAATTATAATAAATCATGTCCTGAAAATAAACAAAAACATAAAAAATCTATATTAGTTAAATCTCTATTTTATAAATTATTTAAAAATAATCAAACTATTATTACATTCACAACTATTAGAGACTTAATAAATGATCTATCTAAAATGGATAAAGTTTATGGTGTAGTAATGTTATTATGTTTAACATATATTATAGTTAAATTTATGGGCATGTTTAATATGAAAATTGATGTTTAATTATATATCATCCCCTTACTTTTATAATATTCTTTTATTATATCATTCTTATTTTTATTTTTATCATAATTATTTATTATATTATAATTAATTTCCATATTTTTTTTTTCAGATACAAATATTATACCATTTTTTATATAGATTTTTTTTAACATATAATATATATGAAAATAGATTATCAAACTATTTATATTATAGTAATTATAATATTTTTTAACTTTTTACTTTTAAATATATTTAGATTACAAAATGATATTCAAAATATTAATAAAAATATAAAAGATAATAAAAATATAAACGGTTTTAATAGTAATAAATATAAATTATTAAATAATAATAATAATAGTATCGGTGATATTAAAAGTAAACTAAATGATATTGCAAGTATTGTTCCAATAGATGTTAATAAAATTGATAAGACTAATGCTAATTTTGTTCCTAAGTTTAAACAAGTAGATAATCTTTAATTTACTATTTAAACATAATTTATCTTTTATAATTGTAATTAACAAATGGATCCTCTATTATTAAAACAAAATATTGATAAAAATAATTTCAATGTTTTTATAAGAGATTTATCTGACACTCTTAATAATAATTTAAAACATATCATCGAAGATACTATTACTAATATTCCTAAAAATAATAATAAAAATAATAAACCTAAAAAACAAGTTATTAAAAAAAAAGATATAATTATTGCTGAAAATCTGAAGAAACATGCTTTAATTAAAATTAAAGATGATCTATTAAAAGTGGATTTTTTATTTGATAATAAAAATATCAATAATCCATTTAATTCTATTAAATTATTAAAATCTAAAGAAGGTATTGAAAAAATGAAATATCTTCTATTAGATTTTTATTGGACCCATAAACATAAAAAACAATATATGAATTTTATTATTTCATTATATTATCAATTAAAAGATACTGAAAAGAATGATTATAAAGAATTAATTATAACTATTGGTGATAAATTACAACAATATGAATATAAACTTTATATGATGAAAGAATTAGGATATCTATTACCACCATTAAATTTTTGGGATAATCCTGAAAAGAAATTAGATGATTGGCAGAAAGACGTTATCAATATTGTTAATAAAAAAGAATCATGTATTGTTAAAGCACCTACATCAGCCGGTAAAACATGGATTGCTATGAGCACTGGTATTATTCATAAAAAGATATTATATGTATGTCCTGCTAAACCTGTCGCATATCAAGTAGGTTCTCATTTTATTCGTATGGGATATAAAGTCCATTATTTAGTTGATAATTTATCTAAAAATTCATTTGATAATAAAACTAATATATTTATCGGAACACCTTATGAAATTGAAAATAATTTATATAAAATAGGTATTCATTTTGATTATGCTGTATTCGATGAAATTCACAATCTTAATAGTAATAATGATGGTGATATTTATGAAAATTTAATTAAAATATTACAATGTAATTTCTTAGCATTATCTGCTACTATAGGTAATATTGAATTTTTAAAAAATATATTTAATAATATTAATAATAATAATAAAAAAATTCATTATGTAGAATATAATAAAAGATTTATTAATCATCAAAGATGGATTTATAATAATAAAACCTTAGAATCAATTCATCCATTATGTTCTACAAATATAGAAGATTTAAATGAAAATTTTATAAATAATTCATTATCTTTTACACCAAATGATTGTGCTAAATTATGGGAATGTATTGATGATGTTTATGATTCTGATGAAGAATATGAAACAATAATTGAAAATATGTCTCCTGATGAATATTTTAAAGAAAATAAATTATTAACTCTTGATGATTGTTCTAAATATGAAATGTTTTTAAAACAATTTTTAATTAATAATAAATCTAATAATAATATTAATGAGATTTTAGATAATCTTAAAAGTAATAATTATAAAAATGATAAAGAAAATATTATACCATTTTTAAGAGAATGTAAGAAAAATGATATGTTACCTATGATTGTATTTAATACTAATGTTGAAGTATGTAAAGATATATTTTATTATATCTATGAAAACTTAGCTAAATCAGAAAATTTATATTATCCATTCCATTATATAATTTTAGAAAAAAAACAAGAATTATATGATAAGTATTTAGAAGAAAGAGAAAAATTCAAAAATAATATTAAAATAGATAAAAAATCTAAAGATCCTTCAACAGATATTAATACTAAATTAGAAAATTATGATAGAAAATATAAAGAAAAATATAAAGAAGATATTAGTAAATTTTATTTAAGTTGTTTAAATGATATAAATAGATCTAATGTAGATAAAGTGATTAAAAATATTCAAAAAAAAAAATTACAAAATGAATATAAAAACTTTATTGATAATCCTGAATTTTGTGAACAAGATATATTTAAAAAACATGAAGATTTTTGTTTCACAATGGATGAACCTATGTCAGGTGAAACTATTAGAGATATTAGAAGAGAAATTATGAAAACTTTAGGTGTTAAAATATCATATGAACATCCTATATTTCAAATGTTAAAAAGAGGTATAGGATTATATATTGAAACTATGCCTGATGAATATAAATGGATATTACAAAAACTTTTATCTCAAAGAAAAATTGGGGTTGTAGTATCAGATAGAACTTTATGTATGGGTATAGATCTACCTGTTAGAACTATTACATTAATGGAATATGATGGTAATAATGTATTTACTAATGAAGATTATCAACAAATGAGTGGTCGTGCCGGTAGAAGAGGTCAAGATAATAGAGGTAATGTTATATTTTATGGAAATATTGATTATTTATCTTTAATGAAAGGTATTTTACCTAATATATCTGGTTCTAATAATAATATTAATACTAATTATAAAATTCTATCTAAAATTAATAAAAATATAAAATCAGATAATATTAATAAAGTTTTTGATTATTTTATTAATCCAGATAGAGCTATTTCTAATTGTAATATTCAAGTTGATAATAATAAATTATTATGGTATCTAAGAAAATATATAAATGCAACTAAATTTATTAATGAATTAGATAATATTGAATCATATTTATTTATGAATAAAATAGATACTGATATTTATATTTTAAATAATATTTATAAATTAATAAATTCATTAAATATCAATACTGAATATAAAAGTGGAACAATTAATAATAATATTATAAATAAATTATCTATATTTAATGAAATATATGAAGTTTCTATTAATATTTATAATAATTTAAATAAAGATAAATATTTATTTATTAGACAATCATTATTTCTTATATATAAGAATATTAGGACTATAATTATTAAATATAACGGATTTCAATAATTTAAATATAAATTTTATATATAAGTATAATGAATTTTTACGATTATCATTATCATAACAATGAACATAATCATGATAATATGAATAATCAAGATAATATAAATAATCTTGATAATATAAATAATCATGATAATATAAATAATATGATTGATAAAGATGATATGAATATTACAGTAGTTGATTATGACAATGGATATAATGGGATATTTACATCAGTATTATTAATAAGTTTTATGACAGGAACATTTATATATATAGGTAATTATACATATTTAAAATTAGTAGATTATTTTAATAGAAGATATAATAATGATAATAGTTTAACAGAAAATATAAATATAGATAAATTAGATAATATAGTAGTATTAAATAATTTACCTGAAAATGAATGTTGTATATGTTTAGAAAAATATAAAGAGAATGATATATTAATTAAATTAAAATGTAATCATATGTTTCATAAAGAATGTTTAGAACCATGGTTCAATAATAATAAAAAAAGCTGTCCATTATGTAGATTTAAATTAGTTTAAATATAATTAATTAGTATATGCTAATTTACCTTGTCCAGCTATAATTCTTAATACATTATAATTAACAGCATATATTGTAATATGTTGTGATGATATATCTTCTGAATCTCTTGGAACACAAACAAGATTAAAATTATTAATACTAGATAAATTAATTGTTCCAGATGGTTGATGATCTTCAGGATTTAAACAAAATGAATATACAGCTATAGAATTTCTTTCAGTCACTCCTCCATAACCTGTATGATAATCATTTATTTGTTGTTTAGTAAAATATGATATATCTCTTGGAGAAAATCTATCATAACCATTTATCTGTATATACCATTTACCTAATAATGGACCATCATAATCAGCTTTTTTACCATCACCTCTAACCCATATTAATTCTTTGACTTGATTTTTAAAAGATATTTGATGTATTTCTTCTGAAGAACCATTTCTTATTTGTATTTGTTCAATTAAATATTCATGTGATATCTGAGCAAATCTTCTTCTTTCATCAGTATCTAAAAATATATAATCAGCATATAATTCAAGTATTATATTATTATTTATTAATTTTTTTATTCTTATCTCGACATCAACTTCATTATATTGTAAAGCAATTAATGGTAATGCTAATCCTATATTTCTACAAAACCAAAATTGTAATGGAGTATATATATAATGATGTTCATTATTATATAAATATTCAGCATAATCATTAATTGCTATTTTATTTTCATTATCACTATCTGTTGTTAAATAATAAAAAGGTGCTAATGAAGAAGAATCATCCTTTATAAGTGTAGATGTATAATATGGTGTTACTTGTTGTTTATTAGGTATTATTATAGGTGTTTTATCAGATGGTATAGTATTATCAACAGTGGAATTAGTAAAATGGTTTATAAACTTATATGAATCAACTCCACCAGCCATAGTCATGGATTGAAACTTAGTTGCTGTATGTGATACATTATTTCCAAAAGTATGTCCTGGACCAATATTAGGTGCTGAATTCATAAATAAGGCATTATGTGCTGATGAAAAATTACCATATTCATTCGGTTGTGTAATCTCAGCATAAGTTTCTAACCAATTATTAGTATGTCTATCTATTAATTGACCACCAATTCTTAAAGATACTTCTTTTATAAAATCATATCCATAATTCTTTAGAGTTTCAGTAAATGGTATTCCTGTAGGAATTTTTTGCTCTATATAAATTTTATATAATAAATCACCCTTTCTTGCTATTGTTGATGTAATTGTTCCACCATCAGAAGCAGCACCATCAAATGTTTGTAATGCAGATTCAATAGAAAAATTAGTATGTCTTCTATATACAATTTTAAAAAAAGTAATTTGTGGATTCCCAGTTAAATATATATCTTGAGCACCTTTAGCAGTTAATTGTAATAATCCTCCTACCATATATAATATATTATAATATATATTATAAAAATATGAATTGAATAACTTATTCAAGATTATTCATTTAAATAAAAAAAATTATATTATATATAAATGAAACTATTTAATATATTATTAAATTTATTATATGTAAATTCTCAGATGATTACAGAGGTCTGTATTAATTGTATAAATAGACAAATTATGGGTGAAAATATAGATTGTTTTGTAGAATGTAATGAAATGAATAATAATTGTGATTTATATACTATATGTGAACCTGATAAAACTCTTATTAAATATAATGATATATGTTATTGTGAGGACAGTATCGATTGTAATGAATTTTTTTGCACTCAAATATCTGAAGTCAATACAGAATCTAAATTAATTTCTTATACAACATATGAATTATCATTATTATTAAGAGGTGATGCCAAGAATATTTATATTTTATATGGTGATGATTTAAATAATATGTTTATTCCTGAAGCATATCAAGTAAATCTATTTTCTGGAGCAAATATAGGAGGAATTAATAATATATTATTAAAAAGATATGATGAATCTAAATATGATTCTTGGATCACAATACAAATTGATGATGGGGATATTATGGGTAGATTATCTACTATAGGTATTGATTATAATTCTTGGGATATATCTAATCCATTAATAGTTGATAATGGTGCTTTATTTTTAGAAGAACCACTTACACTATTATCTACTACTAATAAATATTTAATTGCTCACCTTACTCTATCTGATATAGATGATCATGTAATTGTATTTAATGTTGGTGGAAAAACTGATATATCTTTAGAATCCGCACAAAATCCTAATATTAATAATAATTTTAGAATAAATAATGTATCTTTTAATATAAATAAAAAAATACATAATATTGGTGATAGTCATTAAAACATTTCATCAAATAATGTGGCTCCAGCTTCACCTAAAAATCCCATAAAAAAATATTGAATATATGGTAAAACTCCTATAATACATAATACTAAACCTAAATATTGCATTGGTTGAATTTCTCTTAATAATTTAGTCCCCTTTTTATTATACTTATTTATAATATAATATCCTATACCAAAAAAAAGGGCTGTAAATAATCCTAATAATATATATGCTGTTAAAAATCCACCTGTTCCTGCCAAAAATCCCATAAATATATTTTTATTAACTGATTTCATTATATATTAATATATATATTATAAATTCGCCATATGTAATTGAATAATATTATCCTCAATATCATATGTTTTTACTACATAATCCTCTATTAATACTCCTTCTGATTTATTATATAACATGATATTATATATTTCTTTACATTCTTCTGATTTACTCTTATAAATATCTACTGGATCTAGCCATTCATTAGATCCAAAATCTATTATTTTATGATATGGTGTAATAAGAAGATTACCTAACTTTACTAGTTTCTCTAGTCCATTATTACATTTATGAACTAATATTTTTGAAATAATATCAGTATCTATATATTCTATACCATTAACTATATTCACAGATAGAACTTCATCACCAGGTTTTAGATCCTCAATATATTTAAAAGTGTTGTCTGAAAGTCTGATACGTGTTCCATTTGCTACACCAGACATTATTATTATTTTGTTTATAAATTTAATTATTTTAATTTTCAAATTTACACCATACTTATTATTTTATCAATTCTTTTTATCATATTTTCATTAATAAATCTTTTTCTCCATTTATTTAATATTTCAATTATATTACTTTTATTTAAAATTATATATTCTTTACATTTTTCTTTAATATCTTTCTTCATTTTAATATTTAATAAATCATCAAACTCTAAATCTAAACAATGATCATCTATACTATATACATTTACTCCATCTGTAATAAAATTTCTACTACAATGATCATTCGTCCCAACTATCAATCTAAATATATAATTCTTAAAGAACTCCATAAAATTTTCTTCATTTATATTATCAAAATTATAATTATTATTTACACCATTATAAATATATACATTCTTTTCTAATTTACTTGTTTTTAATTCTTTCTTATTAAAATCATAATCTAATAATGAATCCGCTCTCATCCAATTCTGATTAAATATATTTATAAATTCTACATTTAAATGATTTAATCCTATATCTTTCTTAATATTTTCTGTTCTCATTATTTGTTTTCTTATTTTAATCGTCATTGGTCCTTTCAAAACATACTTTTTATTATCATCTAAAGATGTCACAAAATATACAGGTGGTTTATTTTTACTAGTAATTAGTTGTATTTGTACTACATCTTTATATCCTGGTATTTTCTTTTCATATATATCCGGTATATCCTTTATACCTTCTTTCCATAATTTATATAATATCTTAGTTTTACCATTACCTATATTTTTTTCATCCTCTAAATATACTTTCATACATTCTTCCGCATATTTATCACCATTTTCATAAATATTTTCATTCACTATTAATGAATTATCAAAGAAAAATTGATATCCTTTCTGTCCTCCAGATACGTGTTTATCCATTACCCAGAAAGGAATATTACTAAATTTTCTTTTCTCTATACTATCTAAATCAATATCTAATGAATATTCTTGATTTAGTTCAGGTCTTCGTTTTATCATAATATATGAAGCCCATACTAAATTATTCTTACCACTAAATGAATATAATTTATTATATTCTTTCCCAATATATTCACGAACTTTTTTATAATTATCTGTTCTAATAAATTCTGTCATTTTAATAGCCTCAATTAATTCTTCATTATCTGTATCAATATTGTTCATAGCATAATGAAGCGATAATCTACTTAACCACGCAGAATCATGCGTTTTCTTCATTCTACAACATAATACTACATATTTATATAGATCTTCATCACTACATTCCATGATCTCATTAGATAGTTTTAAATTACAGATATCTTCATTCGTAACATATACTAATCGTTTTCTTAAAGAATTAGGTGTCCCTTCTTTAAATAAGATATCTGAATAATATAAACATTCTTCTTCCATTCCTCTCCGAATACATTTTTGAATAATAGAATATAACAATCCTATACTTCCTTCTGTTGTTTGTTTTCTTAAGAATGCCATATTTATTTATTTATATATATCTTTTAATCTTTAATTCAAATTTAGTTTTTTAAATTTGATTTTGTTTTTATTATATTTTAATTAAAAAATAATTGATAATAAATAAAATAATATGAAATACACATTCTTCATGATTCTTACACTAATTCTATATATTTACAACAATACTGATAATGATTGGGAAGATATTTTAATCGTTCATGATCGTAATTATTATGATAAATACTCATTCAAAGATAATTGGGCCCGTTCCTGGAGAGATTCAGATGTATGGTGAATAAATTTGAAATTACTTTAAAGGTTAAGTAAATAAAATGGCTGGGAAACATTATAATACTAAATTTATTCATTCTGTAATTTCACCTCTAAAGAAAAATGGATTCACATGTGTTCCATTACCTAAATCCAAGAATAAATATTCTATTAGTAAAGAGGGTGGTTTAGAGATTCGGGTGCATGCAGGAATGTCTTGCTATCATCCACTTCGCCGATTCTTAAAGAATAATTATAATTTTGATCTTGAGAACTATTAAATTAATTATCGTTGATAATAATTATTTTTTTTAAATTTGAAAATTGAATTTTTAAAATTTTATACATTAAAAATAATCATTAATTGATAAATAATATGGGACTTTCCTCCGTTGAAAAACAACTTCGCGCTGAAGAGAAAAAGATTCGTCTAGGTAAGGTATCTCCTGAAGATATTGAGCATGCGAAGAAAAGAATTATTGTTCTTAAAAATATCATTGAAGCAGAAAAGGTAAAGAATTTAGAATTTCTTAAAAAGAAAGAAGAGGCTATGCTAGTTTCTAAAATGACTAGTGAAGAAATGCTTGATCAAGAATATGATCTAAATAGTGGTATTAATGCTGAAAATATTAAGAATGAAAAAAAACAAATTAGGAATAGAAAGAAATACCTCAAACGCCGTGCTGCTAATAGATTTTGCCAGATTGTTAAAAAAAAATATAATCTAAAGAAAAACAATTTTATTAAAAATCATAAATTGTTTACAATTATAGACATTGTCTATAATCAATCATCAATATCTGTCAAGTAAATGTAGTTATTTATTTTAAATATTATAGTTATTTATTTATTTATTTTTTTTTATATATGTATATATTATAAAATGGATGATTCGATGGATGATTCGATGGATGATTCCGATTTAAGTATCTTTGGTAATAGTTTATCTGATGATGAAGATGATTATAGTTCGCAAAGAATTGATTCAGGTGATGAAGGTGATACGCCACCATCAGGAACAGGTGGTCCAGGTATGGTAGATTCAGATGATGAAGATTTAGGATCAGCACCACCATCAGGAGCAGGTGGTCCAGGTATGGTAGATTCAGATGATGAAGATTTAGGATCAGCACCACCATCAGGAGCAGGTGGTCCAGGTATGGAAGATTCAGATGATGAAGATTTAGGATCAGCACCACCATCAGGAGCAGGTGGTCCAGGTATGGTAGATTCAGATGATGAAGATTTAGTATCAGCACCACCATCAGGATCATACGGATCAGGTATGGAAGGTTTAGATGATCAAGGTGGTGCACTAACATCAGCAGCAGATGCGGGAGCAGAAGAAATAGAATTTACTTCCGAATATATAGAAGGTTTATTTAAAAAACTAGATGAATATGAGATAAAGGGGATACCAATATCTGAAAGTATAACAGCAGGTCTTATTGGTTGTGTCCGTCATTGTAAATCAATCGATTATAAGCAAAGAGCATTGTTTCCAAATTTGGATGTTTTATGCGTAGAAGATGATCACCCATTAAAAATTATAAAGGACCGTGCATCAGCTGACTCATGGGCCAAATATAAGAGATTTTATGAGGATGGAGTAAATATGTGGATTGCTGGTGTACCTGATACTAATACACTCACAAATGTATTCGAACTATGTATTAAGGATACAAAATCATTTGCAATGGGTAAGGTTCTTTTCCAGACTTCAAAAGGCGCGACCCAGAGAACAGACTACAAGACTGCTGGTTACGCATATATCAAGGCAGGAGGTCAATATGATACAGACACGAAGATTAGTGGTCCTTCACGACATGAACAGTCGACAATGACAATGGTGGATATGAGTGTAAATGCGGGTGATATCATTAGGAAAGCCGTACATTTAGGGTTAACAAACGAACAGTTGAATAATTTACTCAATGAAGGGAATATTGCGGAACTATTGTTAAATATACATGAGGGAAAAGATGTATTTAAAATTCTTGATCTTTGTAAACCATTATTTCCTTCAGCCTATATTAAACCAGGTATGGGTGGTTTAAAAGGTAAAGGATTACTATCTGGTTTTCTACCGGCAACCGTATACCAGAAGAGTCAGGGAGGTAATATTAATATTGGTCCAATATTTTTAACTTCGACAGACGATCTTCCGATACCTTCAACTACTGTAAATCCGATTGGAGCAATAGAAGGACTTCAAACAATATGTAACGGACTACATTCATCTTTCCATGCTAGTATTAGACAGATAATAGAAAATAATGGTGGGGTTATTAATTTAAATACGTGTTTATGTGTTGTCAATAAGTTCTTGGAGGTTGCTGATCCTACTAAGTTATTACGTATCCAAACCAACTGTTCTGAGCATGGAGAGTCTAGATATCTGTGTGGTTTTAATGAACATTTTTTCAGTAATGTTTTTAGTGATCGTTTTACGTTAAATTTATCAACTCATTTAACCGATGAACTAACCGAGGATACACTCCGACTCCGATTTAAAGATGTTGATGAAGGATCATTGTTAAATATAGGGTTAGATGATGGTGGTTTAAATCCCATATTTTTGAAAGATATCTCTTTATTGCCTTTATTAAGTAGAATTTTATATTATAAGGGAAATAAAGAAGAGCAATTACACTTTGATTCGAATTTTCGCTTTGAACTAAAAAAAAATCAGAGTAATATTTCTGGTGGTATATGGATTTTAGATGGTAAAGAATTGACATTAAATTGGTATAATGGGGACAGTCAAAAATTTAATACTATAGATAGATGTGATACATTTACTGATATTGGAAGTGGAGGAACAGTATTAATTAAAAACTCAGAAAAAAAAGAAACCTTTACCTTTCCAGAATTTAGTGAAACGTATAGTTTTGACCCAACAGTTTGGGGTTATCCTAATATTTTGTCGGATGTAGCTTTCAATAAATCTAACACTTTTGAGTCACTTCTAGAAACTTTTGGATTTAAGGTTAGATTGCCACATAATGCAACTTTAGTTACTTGGAGAAATTACTTAAGGGACCATTGTTTTCCCCAAGCACTGACAACTACTTTGGAGACACATAACCAAAGGACTGCACTCCTACAAATAAATAAGTCTACTGTTGCTAACATTTTGGCGGTCCTTATGGAGACACATAAATATTATATAAAGCAACTAAATGCTCAAAGCGATCTTAAAAAAATGTATTGCAAAATAAATCCAAACAAAACTATTATGGTAATCGACCTTAATTCTAACGAGACGAGAGCACAACTCCTTCAAGTAATGATTGCAACAACATATCAAGAATACAACCGATTATTTGAAGGAAATGGATTGGGTAGAGGGAAAGCTAATTTATATGGTACCTACATAGAGGAGAGTGGTCCTTCGGCTAATATATTTAATAAATCCCTAGAAGAAAGGATTAAAGTTTTAGAATCTATCAAGAATGCACTTACGTTGGCAGCATGTCATACAGATAAGTGGGGTGGCCAAGTCGGACTATATAAATTGTTAGGATTTAATAAAATACATGAAGATTTGTTTAAAAAATATTTGACGCCGGGCGTTACCCTTGATGAATCTGAGACTATTAAATTTAATCAATTATTGAATGCATTTTCATCAAGAGCAGGACAGGCAGTTATATATGCTACTCTATTACAATTCAGTGCTGACGTAAACGGTTATGACCAGAAAGCTGCCGAACCGCGTTTCGTTGATGATTTAGGAAAGGTGGATACCAACTGCTCATGGTACAAGCAATTTGAGACTGAATTCAAAACTATGATAACATTAAGAGATGATGGTAATGATAATGGTGTATGGGAGGAGAGCGTTCTAAAATGCAAAAGGTCAGCCTTAGAATTGATTAATGGACAATATAATTTGGGGGTAACATTAGGGAATCCTTTAAACGGTCAAATGTATATCAACAGTTTGATAAATACAATATTAGAAATGAAACTACGGGGTAAATTAACGGGGGGGATATCTATATTAAACAAATTTGTAGATGTTTCTAATAGGTTAAAAACTTTACGGGATGGACATGGATGCGAACGTATTAGTCAATTAAATTTATTACCATTTATTAAATCAGATGTATATCTCGGTAATAAAATGGGTTATGAGTTTAAATATGGTGGTAATGGTCAAGGATATTATCCGTTTGAATTCAAAAGTGTCAATTTCATTGAATTATTTTTAAATGCAGGCAACGAGATTGAAGATGTGTTACAAGATATGGTAAATATATTAAGAAATGTAAAGGCCGAACCCCAGCAAGGAAAAATAGGTTTTCCAACTGAAGAGTTCCTAGAAATAAAAATACTAAAAATTATTAATGATAAGATGGATAAAGCATATGATTTGGCCACTTTATATAAAATATGTGAAACAATAATGCATGAAGGACGAAGTCATTCATTTGAGTGCTTTGTATGTTTAATAGTTAATGACATGGTTGAAGAACATCTAAGAGAATCTAACACATTATCGGAAGAAATCAAATCCTATCAAATAAAATTAAAGAATAAACTAGAAGAATCAGAATTATTAGTTATTGATCTAGAAAAAGTAATAACGGAGTTGGAACGGAAATGTGATGCGATGGTTTTAAGTTTCAAGCACCGTCAAGATATTAGTTCCCCTATGCGTTCGGGTTATGTAAAAGATGCATTGAGAGATGCTACATGTGATCATGGTTCGTTGAAGAAAGTAGAAGTATACGTATGTTTAATGGAACATTTGTATGCTTATTTTATAAGGCAATTAACGGAAGACGCTGGATCTAAATTTAATCAACATGATATCAATAATTTTTTACATTTTGATGAACTAGCTGTATCATATTATATTTGTTATAAAATAAGACAAGCGAGTGGACAAGACCTTATAAATATCCCTATTGATATAACAGAACTTGGGGTTGAACTGTTTGGAGATACTATAAGAGGTGAGGAACCGACCGAGTGGGATGAAGGTGATAAATACGAAATATTTGATTTGAATTTTAATAATTTAGATGAAAAATTTGCTGCTCTATTACAAAGAGCTGAACTAAATATTGATGAAAGTGATAGGGAAATCGAACTGGATGGGGAATACGATAGGTGCGTCTTAAAACTTATAGAAAATTACATTAGTTTGCCTCCAGGTATGTCATCAGAAGAAATCAAGAAACAAACGAATAAATACGCGTATCAACCACCGACTCCTAAAAGACTTAAGTTATTACCAGCACCACAAGCACCACCACCGAGCTCCCTGGGGGGATATATACAAAATATATTAAAATTACTTACAGTAATTAATGAGTCATTAGTGGAACATCTTGAAGAAACTACCTTAAATGATTCGGGTGACATCGAGAGTTACCTGAAACATTGGTATAGTATAATACCACGAGAATTCAAAGATAACTTCCAACATCTTTTAGAAAATATTGATGGAGAAAAGACTATATTTATGGCCATGCCAATAGATGGAAAAGATAATAAAATATTAATGGCTCGAATATTTATTAATATAGGGAAAGAAACATACAATATCAAAGGCGGAGGATCCCTTAAACGACAAAACAAACCAAGTAAAAAATCTAAAGGTAAATCCCCAAGAACTCTCAAGAAAAGTAGAAAACAATTAAGAAAGAAAACAATTAAGAGAAATAATAAAAGGAAAACTGTCAGTAAAAGGAAACCTATGAAGATATCTAAAAGAAAATCAATTAAAAGAAAATCTATTAAAAGAAAATCTAAAAAACCAATGAAAATATCTAAAAAAAGATCTAGAGTAAAAAAAACTATTAGAAAAGTTAAAAGAAATAAAAAATCTAATAAAAAGTAATCTAAATTATAAAATATACAATCAATCTTCATCAATATCTGTCAAGTAGATGTAATCTCCTTCACCATCTGACTCATTCCAATATTCTTCTTCATCAGGAATAACTCCATTATATAGGCGACGAACAGTATCATTATCTACCCAAATATCCCAAATATTTTTTTGTTCATATTCTTCACGAGTACATTTAATCACTCTGCCATCTGAATGATAAATTGTAACATAATTACCTGTAATCATTATATTACCTTCTGAACTAGTTTGATATATAGTAGAACCATATGTAATCGATGGATTTCTTGCAGCCTGACGACGCTGGCGAATTATACGATTTGTAGTATAATAAAACGGCTCAATATATGGTCCTGATCTACGATTATTCCGAATATTCTTGGGAGACATGCGAGAGATATCTGAGATATGTGGTGATTTTCCTTTCTTTAGTTTCTGACATATTGGTAAATTATAGTCTCTGGCAATAGGGGCGCGAACTGTATGTGAACGGCACATAGGGCAATCGCTACCAACCATTTTGACCTTACAATCACCACAGATAGTGTGTTTCTTAGTTCCACCACATACAATAGAATTATCTGCTGTGTCCTCTACAGTTTCATAGCAAATATTACATTCTGTAAATTTAATCTCTACCTTATTATTAGAATTATTAGATTTTTTCTTATAGTTCTCTTTTTTATGACCTTTATATTGAGATTTAATCTTCTTTTTCGCCAGTCCAGAGACCTTGTCCTTGACACGATCTCTATTATGCTTGTTCTTGAGAACCATTATCAAGTATTCTTAAAGATTTAGTATAGATTATTAGTATTAATTCAATTTAATTTGTCTAAATAATCTTCAAACATTGATTTCAAATTTATAAATTTGAAATTAAAAGGAATAAATTTTTATATTTTAAAAACAATCTTAAAAATGGAAACACGTTCAATGACTAAAAACAATATTTCAGTTGAAGATAAGGAATGTGCTCATATATTGAAAGATCTTCACAAATCTGAAATATGTGGATTCAATGAATATGGTATTTCTATATTGGAAGAAGAACAACAAAAATATATATCAGATTATCTATTACTAGATAATATGAAATGGCAAATACAAATATTAACTCTAGCTAAAGATTATGGTGAAAATATCGAAACACTTAGAAGTATGGTTGAATTATGTCATGATCCTTTGACTAGTGAAACAATAGATAATGAAATTGAGCGCTTAGGAATACTCAGGTCCAATCTTATCACATCTATTAGATAAATTTGAATTTATTTAATTAAAAATTTATAAAAAAACATCATGAATTATAAATCAAATGAGTATGATAAATTATCTGTAAGACCTAATAATAAATCAATTGTATTATTATTTATATTAATTTCCATAATCTTCTATATATTATTAATTTCTCTATTCTTTCGATAATAAAACTAATCTATAATTATCTAGATTTTGATTTAGAAACTGATTTTTTTTTAGATTTAGAAACTGATTTTTTTTTAGATTTTTTAGATTTCTTTTTAGTTTTCTTATTAAGTCTTTTAACAAATTTAGGTTGTTTTTTACTTAATTTATTTTTTAATAAATTTTTAACAGGTCTTTTAATTTTCTTCTCACCAAATCTCTTAGAACCAGAATCTTCCATATCATCATAATCTTCTTGGTTATATAAATCTTCACCCCAATATGTGTCATAAAATAAACAGATAAAACTATAGAACGCGCTACGAAATGCAGGTAGAATATCATGTTTAAAACCAATACTCGCATCTCCCCATTCTTCTACACCAAATTCAGAAAGAAAATCATATATATATGTATCGTTTTTTCCTCCCTTAGCACTTTTTTTCTTAATATAATATGAACCATAGTGATTCTCTTTAGTAGAACCGTATCTCATCAGTTGAGTTAATTCATATACACCATCTAAGTCAAGGTCAGTATCATAGTATTCACCAGCCATTCTAATGCTATCTATAAAATATTTTAAGTCTTTTTTGGAATTTATTTCAGTCACATTCGGATCTTTATCTATAAATTGATCACCATACCATCCACATAATCCAAACATAATAATTCTATACCACATATTTATTTCTGTATTAACATTATCTGTAATCACATATTCAGTTAACATGTCTTCCTGATCAAAATCAGATATCGCTTCATGAAAAATAGATTCTATATTCGTAGTAATCATATCCCCCCAGTATGCTCCTCCAGTCTTAGCATATGGGTCTTTAGACCAAACCGCGGGCCACGCCACAGCCATAGACTTCTTAGATTTTGATGGATCATATTTCCATTTTGGTCCATACTTCTTTTTCATTTTCGCGATCCATCTTTCTGTGCGTTCATCATCTATTTGCTGAAAAGATTTTACTTTAGATTGATCTAATACTACAGCATCTTCTTCATCTTCATCATCCGAACCATACCAATCTATATCACGCCATTCATCCACTACATCACTATAATTTCCCGCAGCAGCCATATTATTATAATATATAATATATAATAATTATTTGTTAATTTATTAAATTTGAATTAAAATTGAATTAAATTTGAATTCAATAAAATTATAAAAAAAAAATAAATCAAAAAAAATAAATAAAATGATACAACTTTTACAACTTTTCACGCTTCAATTCTTCCTAATAATTGAACTTATTCACATTATATTTATAAATATCCACTATATTTTAGGAACAATATTTATTATACTATTTTGTACTAATATTTATTTATTATATAACGAACTCACTAATATAAAATACGTAAATAAGGGTAAACCTGATAAAATGCGTGTGAATTTTCTATTATATTAAATATTTATAAATAGATTGTTTTAACTATAGATATTCCTGATAATAATAATAATGTATTAAATATTTTTTTATCATAATAGTAATTTATAATACCATAATTATTTATTAAATATAAACTGTTATATAAAACATATTTATTTATATTTAATCCAAATCGTCCTATAATAGATATTAATATGTATATATAATATTCATTATCTAAAATAGGTGTCATAAATATTATTATAAACCATATATGTGTTAAATATATAATTGATCTATTTTTTCTTGATAATAATGATTTTTTTTGTAATGTCATCATAAATATATTTAACAATATTGAAGATAAACCATGAAATAATGTATCATATTTAATATCGTCATAATTATAATTTAATATAGTTTTTGAGTTATCTGATACTAAATCTAAAATACATATAATAGATATAAATTGACCGACGGAGGCAATCCTATGAGAGAATTTTATATGAATATTATAATCAGTTTTATTACCTCTAATCGCAGTACCATTTCCGATGTATTTATATTTATTTGTAATATAATCAGCAGATTTATGTAATAAAGTGAAAATAATTAATCTATTAAATTTATCTTCAAAATTTAACCAATTTATTAAAATTATAAAAATAAATCTCAGTGAAAATATAATTGAATGTAAACGCAATTCAGAATATTCGTAAAATTCATGACCTACATTAGATTTATTTGGTATATGAAAATTCAATGATGATAATAATAATAATAATATAGAAACAATACTAATCATATTTATAATATTATAATTTTGTATAGTTGATATCCCAAATAAAATTAATGGTGTTCTAATAACAATATTTAATAATGTAATAATACCGCATATTTTATGGATATTAAATTTATCTTCAGTTGTGTTTAATCGTTTTTTTAATAGTTTTAAAGTAATTTTATCATATTTCAGATTAGGAAAATATTCATTATTATTATCAATATTTTTAAGTTTAATTTTTTTATCTGTTTCATATTTTTTTAACATAGATTTTGCTCCACATGAATGACCGATTTCATTAAATATTTCACCACATTCAAATCCATTATAATATTCTAATATTGATTTACCACCAGGATGTTTATCTAAAAATAAACTAACATCATATAATTTATCATATATACCTATGATAACCATAATTATTATTTATTAGTTAATATTTTTTTAAATATTCCTAAGATTATATTGAATATTTTTTATTTAAATATAAATTTGATATTATAATAATAATAAAAATATAAATAAATATGGATACGCACACAGAATTTCTGCATGAATATATGTGGTTGAAAGGCGCAACTTATTGTAAAGATATCACATTTAAACGGATTACTTTAGATAATATAGCACGTAATCATAATATTGATCCGAGTCTTTATAAAAACAAAAGATTATTATTAAATGCGATTATTGAATATTGGAAAGAACTGTTTAGATTTAATCCAGAATTTCATATAGCTTATCAACGCTATCACGGTGTTGAGGTAGAATTATGATATCACTCAATAATAATTATTTATTTAATATTTTTTAATATCTCTAACATTATATCACTATTATTAATTACATTCATATTGTAATATATAATTTCTGGTGAAGTCCATCCATATATATTTAAGATCTTACGAATTTTATTATGATATGGATATATTTTTCTATAAAATGATAACATAGTATTTGTATCGTATATTGAATATAATATTTTTTTATCAGTATATCTATCTGGGTAGTGATTTTTTATAGATAATAATCTAGCAGGACGTATAGATTTTAATAATTCTTCAATATTCTCCATTATATATATTTTTTAAAAAAATATTTAAATAAGTTTATTATTATTTACATTAATTTAATTTTTTCAATATTTTCTTTAATTTTTATCATATTTTCTGGTATATCATAGCATGAAACACCGCCTAAATCTTTTGTAACGAACATAACATAATAATAATTATTTAGAATAAAAATTAATCTATTTTTATCTTCATCAGTTAGTTTTTCAGTGTAAGATTGTCTATTTTCTATTTCTTCAATTTTTTCAATAATTATAATATTCATTTCTTCATGATCCATATTAGTAAAATCAATATTAAATATTTCTTTGATATTTCTTGCTTTATCGATATTTGTACGTAATTCAGATAATACTATATCTCTACACATATGATTTAAATTTGTATCTTTTATTATATTTTTAATATAAGGGGATTTACGGTTTAAATGTTTATAATGTTCAGTTAATCCGTTAAAGTTACCATTCATTCTAAAATCTGATAATTGTGATGTATCAAATCTTCCAGTAAGTTCTATAAATAATTTATAAAATGGTATATAATCTGTATGACATTTAGGATCTGGATTTTCATGACCACAACCAAATTCTCTTATAAATTGACCTTCTAAAAAGTCTTCACAATAAGAAATAATATGTGAAAAGTTAAATAATTCATTATCTAATTTATCACAGATTTCATGTGGGTACTTATTATCTAATATAGGTAAATGATCATAATTATAATCACCATGAAGACAACGTACAACAAGGTCGAATAAGTTTTCCCACCAAACCTTTCTCCTCATTTTTTTTCTCGATTCTGCAACTGCCATTCTAAATAACTTAATTTTCCTTCTCTTTTTCGCTACATAATCGGGTAACATATAATTTAATAAATCATAATCCAAATAATTAATAGGTGAACCCATTTTTACTTATTTCTTTTCTCTTTCTTTTCTTTCTTTTTTATTATTATTTTTTTTCGAAAATATAATTCAAATTTATATTTTTCAATTCACTTGAATTCAACCAAAATGATTCCATCTATCTAATATAATTAATGAATAATTATTTAAATATAAAATCTAATAATCAAAATCTTCTTCAAAACTGTCATATTCATCACTAGAACATGAATGTCTGCAGTCATAACATATTCAATCTTCTAAATAATCATCCAGTCCCCGACACTTAACACACCGGAATTTAACAATACCATAGCATTCCTCAGGTTCGAACATTTTATTAATATAATTAATTATGATATCAAAGATTAGATTATATGATAATATACACCTTACTATCATAGGTTCAACCATAGCTTCTACTAATGATTGAAATTCATGTGATTTCGCAAAGATCCATTTATTTGTTATTATATTTTTTCTATTATTTTTTAATAATTTATCTAATAAATCACCGATTATGTACATTAATCGTGGATGAATAAATCTAGGTGTTAATCCTATTTTATGCAATTCATCATGAAAATCACTACACGCGTTTTCTTTAACTCTTATAAATTCTTGTTCATCCTCATAAATCACAATAGGATCTGTATATTCGTTTAATTTCTCTCGTAATTGATTATTATCATCTTGTATTTCTGACAATTCTTCATTCATTTTTTCAATTACATTTATTGAATGCGGAAATTCATTGTAGAAATCTATGATTTGAGGTTCCATATCTATATATGTTATAAATAATTATTTAAATATATATAAATAATAAATATATATAGATATTAACATGTCTGATGAAATAAATGATGAAATAAATGATGAAATAAATGATGAAATAAATGATGAAATAAATGATGAAATAAATGATGAAATAAATGAAGTACTGAATAATGAAATAACTAAAATATTGAATAAAATTTACAACAAAAATCCAATAGATGATACAGAGATTTACACCATGTTAGATTTATTCATGAAAAAACTTAAAGAAATAACAACAGATATGGATGACATAAAAGAAATATCTAGTATGCAGCGAGATTTTATCGTATTTGTCCATAATTCATTAAAGGAAAATCAATCTGAAACTTTCAATCTATTATCAGAACAATCTGAGATTATAGATTCTATTAAATATAAATTAACTGATAATGAATATTTAACATTAATGAATAATTTTAAAAAAGTAAATGATAGTGTAAATGATATAAATAAAATATATGATTATATAGATGAGAACAAATTATTAAAATTTTTAGAAGAAGATGATATATAAAACTTACATAGAATTTAATATATCATTAAAATGACAATCTCCACATACATTATCACTAATTGGAGGTTTCATTATAAGATCTGTTAAATTACCACATCTTCTACATTTATATTTTACTATATTCCCACCAATTCCCATTAAATCATCTATTTCATTTGTTATAAAATTATATATATTTTCACATATTTTTTCAGATTCTATATTTGATTTTCTTAATGATTTTAATAGGTTATCAACATTTTTTAATATATCACAACTTTTCCAATGTACCCAATTACTACCACATACTCTTGTATGTTCATTCACTAATCCAGCATTATATGTTATCTCAACATGGTTATAATTAGGTATTAATTTATATAATATTTTTTTAATATTCCTTTCCCCAATAATACCATTAGATTTATATATTTCATCTTTTAAATTATTATATAATTCATTTTTTTTATTTTCTAATGCTTCTTCTGATTCATATTCAACTGTTGGTCTTCCATATTCAGGATTCATATATAAATCATCTTTTAATATATTATTTTCTTTTTGTATATCATTTAATTCTTTATTCATCTTGTCTATCACATTTATTGAATGAGGAAATTCATTATAATAATCTATGATTTGTGGTTCCATATCTAATATATTTTATAAATAATTATTTAAATATTACATAAAATATATGGATAAACAACTATTATATCTAATATCAATATATGGAATAACTGGTTTTATTATATTTTTATTTGTATTAATAAGACAATTTTATGATGAAAACTTTACAAAAAAAATAGGTTTAAATACTAAATTTAGTAAACAAATTGATTGTGATTTTATGTGTTTTTCTCATTTCATTATGTATTTATTATTAGGTTTTTTAGCACCTAAATATTGGATGATATCTTTTATATTATCTATTTTATGGGAATATTCTGAAATATATATGGAAAAAAATAATATTAAAATAATATCTAATTTTAGAAATGATATAATTACTAATACTTCTGGATTAATACTTGGATTAATATTAAATAAATATATATAAAAAAAATAGATAATAGATAATAGATATAAAATTAGTAAGAGTAAAGGAAACTCTGTAACGGTTCATCATCATCATCATCAGCATAATCATCACTGTTAATTCTATTATGTAAATACCAAGCTAAAAAGACCATTACCCCTTAGTTGATGAGGTGGATTACTGATAATATAATTAAATACATTATTAAATGCACTAAATTTAGTGATTTTTAAACCTATAGGATGTGAATTACATAATGGACAAACATTTTTCTTCATTTTTCCTTGACATCCTGAACATAAAGGATGTTTGACGCCGTTACAATCTAGTGTATTTTCATGATCCATACGGGTCCTTTCAAAACATATAACACATTCACCTTTCTTACATTTTACTAATGGTTTTAATTTAATAGGTTTAACCTTTTTCTTTTTCTTCAGTATATAAAATATATGAAGGTGGTTTGAATCTCTTTCTACGTTGACTCCCTTTACCACCTACACGTACTTTACTCCCAATATTCATAAGTGTTTATGGATATATACCATATCTATGATAATTATATGGATCCCGTTCTTTGATTAACCGGGATTTTCTTGATACATTTTTTACTTTCTTTAATTGTTCAATCTTTTCTTTATTTTTACATCTTTGTTTTTGAAGTTTTATATCATCATATTTTTTAGATTTACTGGTATTTTTAATATTATTGTAAGGTTTTTTATTTTTCACCATTGTAATACGATTCAATTGTGAATTTTAAATTATTAGACTGTTAATTTTCAAATTTATAAAATTTATTGATGTTAATGTCCTATATAACTAATTAGTGAAATATTTAAGAAATAAAATATATTATAATATATAACTAAATGGTTAAATATTCATGTGAGGTCTGCGGAAAAACCTTCAAACAAAAAGGGCATTATAATAATCATATTAATAAGAAAACACCTTGTAAACCTATAGAAAATAAAATAATAGAAGATAAAATTAATGAAAAAATTCAAGAATTATCTGAAAAAGGTGATATTACAATTAATAATATAAATTTGAATTTAAATATTAATGAATTAAATATAAATAATATGGATAATCAACCACAAGAAATGGATGAAAATATTCAAAATAAAGAAGGAATGGTGTTTCTATCAACTATTCCTGATAAATCTGTTAATTTAATACTAACTGATCCTCCATATATTACTTCAACTGAAACAGGTATGGGTAATCTTCATAAACAAATACAAGAAAATGAAAAAAATGGTGTAGAGTGTATGAAAACAGAAGATGAATGGAATACAGTAAAAGATAAATATATTGGAAAGAAAATGCCTGAAAATAAAATGAAAGAAAATTTTATAAAATATGGAAACATCTATGGAAAAAAATATAGTGTCCAAACAGAATATGGTGATTGGGATAAAAATTTTACAATGGAAATGTTAGATAAATTTATAGGAGAATATTATAAAAAATTAGTACCAGGTGGCACTGTTATTATATTCTTTGATATTTGGAAAATAACACCTTTAAAAGGATTATTAGAAAAACATAAATTTAAACAAATACGATTCATAGAATGGATCAAAACAAATCCTCAACCATTAAATCAAAAAGTTAATTATTTAACTAATTGTAGGGAAATTGCATTATTAGGTGTTAAAGGCGGTAAACCTACTTTTAATTCTAAATATGATAATGCTATATATGAACAAGATAATGATAATTGTGATGAACAAGATAATGATAATTGTGATGAACAAGGTAATGATAATTGTGATGAACAAGATAATGATAATTGTGATGAAGAAGGTGAATTATATAAATATCCTATCCAAAGTGGTAAAAAAAGATTTCATCCCACACAAAAATCATTGCCTTTATTTGAAGCATTAATAAAAAAACATAGTAATGAAGGTGATACAGTATTAGATACATTTTTAGGTAGTGGTACAACAGCTGTCGCTTGTAAAAATACAGATAGAATATGTAAGGGGTGTGAAGTATCTAAAGAATATTATGATAAAATGATTGCATTATTGTGATAATCTATTTCTAATCTCAGTTATAAATGCGATAGGGTCATACCAATAAGTCCCAACCATAGCATTTACATCATTAAAATCGTAATTTTCATCTCCTTGTGTAAAATCAATACCAAATACTCTTATCATAGGCGGTGGCGGTTGTCTACGATGAGTTTCAACCATTTTTATTGAGACAGTTCTTTTTCTTAAATTACAAGAATTACATAGTGATTGAAAATCTTCTGGTAATTGAGTTCTTGTATTTAATACTCTAGGATCATTATATAAATCATTTTTATGATCACATACTAATGAAGATGTTGTTCCGCACATAACACACGGTATCTTTCTATAATAACGTTTAATATCATTACTTATTGGTCTCGAACTATTAGTAGTTTCAGATCTTCCATTAGTTCTTATACTTTCAATTCTATTATGTCTTCCGCGCTGAATATCCCATACATAGTCTGAACGTCCAAAATATACACCGTGTCTACCACAACCATTACCACCCATAGACCCACTTGTCAATGGATTATCCATTAATTCTTGTCTGGTAACCCATCGTCCAACACCATTCTCATCAGGATTAAATAGTCCATTGAATTGTTGTTCTCGTTCATTTCTTCTCAGACTATTCATAATGATTAGATGTATTATTCTTATTAGATGTATTATTCTTATTATAAACTTATTAGTTAATTGATTTATTTGATATTAACAGTTACTAAATTTCAAATTTAAATTTTATGAGTTATATCTTAAAATTTACAATGAATAACTATTTAAATATAAAATATCAATAATAGAAAGTTGTTTATGACTAAAAATAAAACATTAAAATTATATGGATCATATTTAAAAAAATTAAATCATTATAAAATTTATATTGATTCATTAAAAAAAGAGAAAAAAGATAATAATATTACAAATATAAAAAAATATTTTAATAATAATATTTTTATATCTATTAATGAATTTCATGTAGGTAACTATAATTTATTTAATAATTTAGGAGAATTTCGTCAATATTTAAAAACAACTCCTAGTGCTATGAAACCTCGTCAAGAAGCTAAACAAGAAGGATATAAAATTTTTTTAAGAAAACTATTTTAATTTTATATATTTAAATTTGTTAATTATGAATATATTTTTAAATTTATTAAATTTACATTATTTTTTAATATAATATATAATATAAATATGGCATCATTAGCATCAGCACCTGGTCCGATAAATCAACTTGTAGTATGTTATCCTGGTAGATTTCAACCGTGTGGAGCACACCACGCTACAACATTCAGATTATTAAAAGCAAAGTTCAGTGCGGTTGGAGCACACACATATATGGTTTCTTCTAACAAAGTCGAGTTACCTAAATCTCCTTTAACCTTTGAAGAAAAAAAACTTATCATAAATGCTCACGGTATTCAAGAAATAGTTCAAGTCAGAAATCCTTATATGGCAAATGAGGTTCTTAAAGATTATGATCCTGCTACTACAGCTGTTATATATGCGGTTGGAGAAAAAGATATGATAGGAAAAGACGCACGTTTCAAACCTGGTTTAACTAAGAAAGGAAAACCTACCTATTATCAGTACTATGAAGGAAATCAAGGTAATTTGGCTTCATATAAACAACATGGATATCTTGTAGTTGCTCCTCATGTAGAAATTAATATCCCAGGAATAGGTGAAATGTCAGGTACTGCTTTGAGACAATTATTATCTACTGCCGATGAAGAAACTTTCGCATCCGTTATGGGATTCTATGACCCTAATATATATGCCATGTGTCGAGAGAAATTCTCTGCCGCAGGAGCAAGAAAAATCAAAAGAAAAAGAAAAAAATCTAAGAAAAAATCTAAAAAAATATCTAAAAGATATAAGATATCTGAAAAAAGTTCGGGTAAAAGATTTAAGAGAAATAATAAAACTAAGAAATTAAACAATCAATGAATTAATATAATTATAATAAATATTAATTAAATATTGTATAATATATATGAATAATAAAGGTGGTCATCCTGATACGGCTCACGTTAAAATCACTAAAAATTACATATTAAAAACATATAATAAAGAATCTCATAGAGCTTATGTAAATGAACTACATTATTATATATTAGCAAAAAAGAAAAAATTAAATTATATCCCTGAATTAATAGACTATGATCCTATTAAATTAACATTAAAAATAAAAAATGTAGGAGTTGCTTTGGATGAATATTGCTCTACCAAAGAATTAGATATTGATACTTTTTTACCTAAAATAAAAAATATATATAATAAATTTTTATCATTAGGTTATTACCATAATGATTTAAGATATAAAAATATAATAATAAATCCTATATCTAAAAAATTATATTTAATAGATTTTGAATATACAGATATTAAATATACTGATAAAGATGACCAGAATATTGTGAAAAAAATATCGGATAATAAAGGATCTAAAAAAACTTTTAAGAAATGATTTAAATTAATTTAATACTATTTATTCTCAATCATAAGATCAACAATAATTCTACTAAAGTGTCTACAAGCACAATCACAATGATTTGAATAACCATCAGATACATATGTTTTTTTATCTTCTACACAAGATGGACGGTTAGTCTGGTGTCTTTCACAACAAGTGCATTGTGAAAGATCTTTCAAGTAATTTAAACCATTTTCTTTCAGATCTTCGTCACATTTTCCACAAAGTTCCATCATAAATTCAGTTGATTCTTGATCACTATATCCATCCTCAAGGAAAGTGAAATAGGATTGAGATGCGATCATCCAATCATTTTGAAGTTTTTGAGCAGTTTCCATTATATTATTCAGGTATTGTTATTTTTATATATAAATATTTTTTAACTAAATTTCAAATTTATATTTAATTACTCAGAATTAGTTCTTTTTAATTTATTAACAACTTGATTTAATGTATTAGTTGTCTGTAATTGTAATACAGTCATCTTATATAATATATCTAATTGATTATTTTCTCTCTGTAATTTATTATATTGCTTACTCCACTTTCTATCGGAATCATCGTAACCATTCATATATGATTGTTCTCCGTAATCTTGAAATCCTTGATAATATGCTGAATCTATTTGTTCCTGAGTAAATAGCTGAACATTATCAGTAATATCTGTTCTACACATGGGACAACTTCTATTAACTTTTAATATAGAATCTGCTAAGCATTTGGCACAAAATTTATGACCACATCTAGTTTTAAATATTCCCTTATCCTCTGATAAAACTTGTAAACATATTGGACAATTTTCCATATTATAATTATATTTATTTTATATTTAAGTAAAAACAAATAATTACAGACAATATAAACATTATATATCTATATTTATTTATATAATATATACCAATATTTTCCTCTATTATTTTATCAGGTTCATCTTTATTATATGATATATATACTGTTTGACCTACCTCAGGTAATATAGGTGGTAATGGATATCTTCTTCGATAATTATATATATATTGTTTCTTACCATTATAATCAATTTCTATATTACATTTATATCTATTAATTGTTATATTTTTACAACTAATTTTTTTAACAGTTGTATAATCAAATATATTGTTTTTTTTATAGAAAAATATATACATTACAAATAATAATATCAGAATAGATAGATATTTAAAAGGTAAAAAACGAAAAAAACCCATTATATTAATTATATAAAAAAAATTTTGTTATTTGTTTTTTTTTGTCTATTTATTTTTTGTTTTTTATTTTTTTATATAATTACCTATTTACCTATGGCATGCTTCAAAGAATCCATCAACCTCTTGGACTTGGATATATGGACTTGATTATCCATATTTAGTTTCTGAAGTTCTGCCATTGCTCTTTCGAATTTCTTGATTTCCTTTTTGTTCCTACAAATAGTTGACTCCCTTGCCCTGATGTCCCTCTTGTGCATGGATATATGGACTTGATTATCCATATTTAGTTTCTGAAGTTCTGCCATTGCTCTTTCGTAATTCTTGATTTTCTTTTTGTTTCTACAAACAGTTGATTCCATTGCCTTGATTTCCTTGTTGTCTTTTACACTAGTAAGTGTTTTCGAAAGAGTTTGCTTGCGGTAATCCTTGAAGTTCCTGAAATTCTTGGGGGCCTCTAGAGTTTCAACTAGATAGTGACGCTTGTTGGTGCACATACAATCGACGCCATACTTCTTCCGATTGTACTGACGAATCTTGGGGAAAACCTCTTCGGTACACCAATGATCAAGTTCTTCTGTAGGTGTAGATCTTCTGATTTGTCCTGTAAGAGGTGAAAGATCTTCGTCTGCAACACAACCACAACATTTGAGATTCCTATGGGGGTCATATATCTTATCATAGTTGTCCGGACCCACGAAAGCCCATCGCTGATATCCACGGAAATGGTGGGTTTTACCCAAACCGACAACGCGTTTTGCCTTGTGATTTTCCATCAGTGGACCAACATGGACAGACTTTTCCGTAATGGTGAGTTTGTCCAGACAGGTGTTGACATATAGCCTCTTCCACCCATCATTTGAGTAGAAAAGTTCCCGAAGAAATTTGTTCTGCATTGCTAGAGCACCAAACTCTTTTATAGTAAGGTTCGGAGCGATGAAGTTCACAATAGTCTCCCAGGGAATATCCTCAAAAGATACCATGGAAAATGCCATCTGAGAATAAGTATAAGTAGTAGTAGTATTTTCAATATCGATATTTGCTTTTCAACAATCCGACTTTTTTATCTAAATATTTCCAAATCTTTTTTTCAAATTTATTCAAAGAATTAAAAAAAAGATTGTTTTTGTTTTTTTATTTTATATTTTTTTTTGTCTATTTGTTTTATATTTTTATTTGTTTTTTTTATTGAAATACTTACTTAGCCCACCCGCCTTTGCCGTATAGAGTTGGCCACATGTTTTGGAATTCAAACTTGCGTAAGTTTGCTTTGCACTGTAGGCGCCCCTGTCCACCCAACCACCACCCGTCAAATTGTGTATAATGTGCCGCGCGTATATATATGTTACTACCACTTTGGTAGCGTTCCATATCAATTGCTAGTGTTTTCAAGTCAAAACTCTGTTGACTACGGCGCTGTGTGGGGTGGAGCTTGGACTCAAACATTCTAGTGGCCAGGTGCGGTTTTTCAATAACTTGTGCTCGAGTAAAAGCGTAGTTACGCGCACAGGGTGCTCCAAGCTCAAGTGCGCCTACTTTGACAGCGCGCGCCATAGACTCCACCCTACCATAATCCAAATGGTAGCTACCACTACCAGGGCGGGTTGGGTATTGATGCGGGGCGGGTGAGTTGAGCATTTCAATACTAGAATTGCCTAGCTCAAGCATCAATGGAACTTTTTCAACAGTGCCTGCCATAATTTTCTTATGGACTTCCATAGGCAATTCCACGCCAAAACTGCGCGCAATAAGTGTCAATCGAGTAGAATTCATAGTGGTTTTCAATACAAATCCAAATTCTTTTTTATCTAAATATTTCCAAACATTAATTTCAAATTTATTCAAAGAATTGAAAAAAAATAATTCTTTTTTTTTGTCTATTGATTTTCCATATGTTTTTTTGTTTTTCAATTATTTAATATTTTTATTTGTTTTTCAATTTATTTATATATAATTACCTATTTACCTATGGCGTGCTTCAAAGAATTCATCAACCTCTTGGACTTGGATATATGGACTTGGTTATCCATATTTAGTTTCTGAAGTTCTGCTATTGCTCTTTCAAAATTCTTGATTTTCTTTTTGTTTCTACAAACAGCTGACTCCATTGCCTTGATGTCCTTATTGCCTTTTACACTAGTGAGTGTTTTCGAAAGAGTTTGCTTGCGGTAATCCTTGAAGTTCCGAACATTCTTGGGAGCGTCCAGTGTTTCAATCAAGTAGTGGTGCTTGTTGGTGCACAAACAATCGATGCCGTATTTTTTCTTGTTATACTGGCGGATCTTGGGGTAAACCTCCTCATTACACCACTGATCTATACCTTCAGGTGGACCAATCTGACCAACCACTCGTGGTAATGGAATGCGATAACTTCTGATTTGCGCCGCAAGAGGTTCAATATCAGCGATTTCCACACAACCACAACACAAGAGGTTTCTACGAGTGTTAAACACTCTCTCATAACCATGAGGCGGTGGGTTCCCCGTGTATCTCCAAGTTTCATACCCTTCTAATTTACAGGGCGGTTGAAACAACTTCGAATCCGGTCCACTCTGAAGAGGCCCAACATGGACAGACTTCTCCGTAATGGTGAGTTTGTCCATGCAGGTGTTGACATACAACCTCTTCCACACATCATTTGAGTAGAAAAGTTCCCGAAGAAATTTGTTCTGCATAGCCATAGCACCGAACTCTTTCATAGTAAGGTGTGGAGCGATGAAGTTCACAATAGTCTCCCAGGGAATATCCTCAAAAGATACCATGGATAATGCCATCTGAGAATAAGTATAAGTAGTATTAGTTCAATATCGATTATCAATTACAACAATTCGACTTTTTTATCTAAATATTTTTAAATCTTAATTTCAAATTTATTCAACGAATTAAAAAAAAATATTATTTTTTTTAATTTTATTTAAATCATATATAATTTTATAGTGACAAAGTTCTTTTAAGACCTAGATTTTCTGATTTATTTTTAAGAGAATTATGTTTCTGTAGTTGAGTCACAGTGGCCTTGTATATCTTGTTAAGAGCAAAATACCTAGACCTCCATTCTTGTGCGAATTGTGATACAGATTCTGATCCTTCTTGAAATCCTTGTTGATGAACTTCTGCAATATTTACTTCAGTATCTTCAACACCTTGTTCATAACCTACTTCAAAACCTAGTTCATAAGTATCATTATCCGGTTGAACATTGTCAGGAGGTGGGGCTACCTCGCCCCGGCACAAAGGACAACTCTGATTTATTTGTAGATGTCTTACCATACAATCCATACAGAATGTGTGATCACAGTTAGTAGTACAGAAACCATATTTTTTGATAGGTTCATAGCAAATCGGACATTCTTCAACTTCTTCTTCAACAACTTTATCGTCAAAGAATTGCTTTGCAGATTCGCAAACAATATCTCCATTAAGCGACATTGATAATATCAAGTATATTTAGTTTTAGTTTTTTAAATTTGTTCTTGTTTACCAAGATTTTATTTGTCTAAATAATCTTCAAACAAAATTTCAAATTTATTCATTAATGCGATCAAGAATGGAAAAAAAAGTGTTCTTAATATAATTCTAGTATTTATTTAATTTAACATTATTCTTCAAAGTTTTATTTAGCAATTCTTCTTTCTTCAACATATTTAGCATAAGGTTCTCTTGCTTCTTCAGGAAGAGATTTCATAATGTGTTCATCAGCTTCTTGTTCTGTATCATATATTCCCTGATTGGGATAAGCCGCCGGTAATGATTTAATCAGTCGTGGTCGGACAAGATTATATTTCATCATTACTATACATTGTACAGAATTTTCAGCACCATGTCCCATTGATCCATAGCATTTCTTGCCATTCCATGTCCAACAATTTTCCTCAGCACAATTAGTGCATGGAATGGTAAGATTTCCAAATAGGTCGTAGACTCCATAATGATAACAGTTCGCGCATGAAACGGTTGATTGAGTAGACATTATTTATTTAATATGATATTTTTTGTTTATAAATAAACTACAAACAAATTTTCAAATTTATAAAATGTTGATTGAATGTAATCCTTTTTTTAATAATTCTTCAATAACATTCACAGTCATTGAATTACCTATTAATATTTTCATACGATGATCTGATAATGTTTGTTTAATATTATCAGGATTGAATCCTTGAAGCATTAAATATTCTTTTACAGATGCTTTTCTACCCATAGGAACACACCACATATTAGGTTGCGCAGTAATACAGGGACACCATTTATTTGAATTAGGAAACTTTGCTGTTCTAAATCCTGTATCTATAAATACAGAATCTTCTGGTATATTTTTAAATAATTGTTTATTAGATTCTTTAATTTCATTTTTAGATTTATTAGATTTATCTATAAAATCATTAATATTTAACATTGATTTTGATTCTGGGAATACAAATTCATTCTTTTTATATTTATTTAATACTCCAATTATATATAATCTATCTCTACTTTGTGGAATACCTAATTCTTTTGAATTTATAACTTTATAATGAATACTATATTTATTAATATCATTTAATCTATTTAATATTTCTTTAAAATATGAACCATTATTTAAAGTGACTAATGTTTTTACATTTTCTAGAATAAAGAATTTAGGATTTACTGTTTTTATAACTTTAATACAATCTTCAAATAAATTTAATCTCGGATCTACAGGTGTTTTATATTTATTTGCTCTTGAATAGGGTTGACATGGAAATCCTGATACATAAATATCTATATATGGAATATCTTTAACATCTCTTTTTGTCATATCATTAAATAGTATTTTAGGTTTATGATTATTTTTAATATATTCTGTAGCATATTCACTAATTTCAGATGAAAATTCATGTTCATATGATAAATCATATTCATTACATATATTATTTAATGCTTCTATCGGTGCTTCAATACCAGAACAATCTGTGCCTATTTTAATCATTTTGATATATAATAATATTTGAAAATAATTTTAAATTTATTTTCAATTCTTTGGATAAATTTGAAACTAAGATTCAAAAATATTTAGATAACAAAACTGGTTCAATTAACTTGAAACAGATACTTACTTACAAACTATGTCAAAGACAACTCGCGCATCCCGTCATAGCAAAAAGAAGTCTGAAAGGCGCGAGAACTACAAGAAACGAACTGAGCAGAAAGGAAAATACCCTGTCAAGCCCAAGGACAATCATTACAAGGTCAAACCTACTACTGAATTGGATTGTCTTCACCCTGTTGATGAACAAGAAATGCGGGAAGAAGAATGGCACATGGCAAATGCTCTTATTACCTGGCACAGACCATCTAAAAAATCATTCGTAAGGTATGTTATTCCAGGCGTCTTGGACAACGATGAACTAAATGAGATTAGTAGAAAACAACCAGATCTCTTCAATTATCTATTTGAATAAATAAAATCAAAAAAATATAAAAAAAATAAAAAGACAAAAAAATCTTTTTTTTAATTATTTAAAATTATTTGTTTTTTTTTCAATTCGTTGAATAAATTTGAAAAAAAGATTTAAAAATATTTAGATAACAAAATAACTTGCTTCAATTAACTTGAACAACTTACTTACAAACTACTTACAAACACTTACAAACGATGCCTAAGACATCCCGTGCTACTCGCCAGAGCAAAGCGAAGTCTGAAAAGCGCGAGAACTGGAAGAATCGCGTTGGCAAGCAATCCAAGTGGCCAGTCAAGCCCAAGGATTCCAACCATAGGGTCAAACCCTCGGATTCTGAGAATGTTCATGCTGTTGCAGTTGGGCATGGACACACCTATGTCCACTGCAACCCTCTTCCTCCTCCTCCACCCCGTGATGAAGTCTACAAGAAATATGCCGAGTACTTGGTGGAAGAACGAGGCCAAAGAAAGAACAACAAGAACGACGCCGTGAATCCATTCTACCTCTACTCGCAATACTGCGAGAACTACGAAGATTCATTGAAAACACCTTGGATTATCATTGATTAAATAGACTAAATAAATATAAAAAACAAAAAAAATAAAATATAAAGACAAAAAAAAACAATCTTTTTTTTATATTTTTTTTTAAATTTGAAATTGAATTACAACGACAAAATTAAATTAAATTAATAATGGATAATACATTACCAAGAGTTATTTCACGCACTCAAATAAAACTTAATGATGCTAAAAAGAAGAGACTTGAACTTCTTAAACTACAACAACTAAATGAAAAAGTAATTAAAACGCAGCAGATATTTTCGGAGATTGAATCTATTATTAAAGATGATCCTGAGTTTTTGAAAAATCTTGAGGATTTTGTTAATGACATTAAACAAGATATGGTTGATTCTACTGTTGAATCATTAGTCGTTACAACTTTAGAAAAGAATGAAGAAATATTTTCAGATGTTAGTGAATCAGAAGATAGATTAGAAACTCCTATTTCAGTAGAGGATACTGGTGGACCTATTAATGATGAAGAATGTGATGAAAATGTATCGATACATGATAACAATGTATTCTCATCTGATGGCCCTACTTCTAATCAACAACTTATAGATATTTTAAGAGAAAAGGGATTTTATGTAAAAGCTTGTAAAGGTAAAATTCGTCCATATCATAGTATAAAGAAAAGGGGATGTAGGAAGAAACTATGTATAGAAAATCATATTACGAAAAATATTAATGAATATATTATTACTACTATAGGTGAAACAGATTATTCAAGTCAAGTGAATGATTGGAATAAGTTTTGTAATAGAGCTAATTCAGGAAGAAGAAAATATGAATTTAAAGGTAAGAATATTGTAGAAGTTATTAGTATGGTTGATATTATCTTAAGTTAATATTTAATTATAAATTTGAATATATTATATTATTTTTTTTATAAATAAATTATTGAAATGGTTATATGTGCCATATGTTATGAAGATGATAATAATAAAAGTGTTGTTAAATTACATTGTGGTCATAAATTCCATGTTCCCTGTTTTAAAAAAATAATAAATCATGCTGATAAAAATAATCATGAAAATATGATTACATGTCCATATTGTCGGAGTGAAATTAAAACTATACAAAATAAATGTTTAAATAAATTACTTAAAAATCTATATATTAAAATACAGAATATACAAACTATTAGAAGAGGATATGGATTTTATACTCATATTTTGTATGGATTGATTCAAAATGATTGTTCAGAGAAGATTAGAAAATATCCTGATATATTAAGATTCAATACTTATCAAAATTATTTGTGTTAATTAAATTTGATTATTAAATTAATTTATATTTAATAATAATGTCTGATATAATCAGAATACCAAATATTTCTAAATATACCCAAGAAATTATTAATGATGAATTAATTCTTACATTGAAAAAAATCTATCTAAAAGAAGATACTTTTAATAATATATGTTTAAAATCTTCTAAAGTAAATGAATGTATAGTGAAATGTGGTGATGAAATAATATCTAATAAAAATAGATATAGATCAATATTAAATGATATATGGATTTCTATGCCTACCCAAAAATCCTACAAAATACTACATTTAATATGAAATTAACAAATGAAAAAGGATTAAAAGGTTATGACTGGAATAATGATTTAAATATATCAATTCAAGGTAAAGACGCTAATTTAACTATGTTAGAAATAATAAAGATGATTAAATTAAATAAATACCATTTTGATATATCAATTACATTAAATGATGGAAATATAGTACATTTTAAAATCCCTTAATCAACTAAATATCCTGATATATTAATATTTATTATTTAAACATTATTTCCTTTTTTTTTCAATTCGTTGGATAAATTTGAAAATATCATTTGAAAAGATTTAGATTACAAAAAGAATTGCTTTCAACTAATAATTGAAACAACTTACTTAAAACAACTTACGAACTTACGATGACCAATGCTAGTGTGCGGAACACTGGTATTGGTGCTATGGAACTCTGGGTAGGAAAACACGACAAATTTAGTGAACCGGGTTATAGTGAACCTGTGGATGAAGAAACTATCATTTCTGAAGGCGACATTATTATTTACCGCCAAAAACACAATTCAGTCCTTCAGAAAGTATATTGTCGTGTAACTCGGATAAATCCTTCACACAAGTCTTTCACGATACAGGACGGGATACTAGATATCGCAGGGAATTTTGTCTCAAACAACAAATTCAATACCGTGAATAAAAATGTTCTTAATAAGAAACGAACCCTCTGGAAATACGACAACACACGTCCAATTACAGCTCTGCCTGGACCTATTGTGGTAGAAAAGCCTAAAGCTACTAGGAATCGGGATTCCAAGGTATCTGATCCTTCTTGGATTGTGAAAGATGAGGATATGTTGAAATATGAAAGGATGGCGAAAAATCAACCTGACAAAGATTGTCATGGTTCGCGGGCTACATATTTCTTGAAACTTCTATATAAAGATAGTAATTATATCCGGGAGTTTCAAAAGCCATCCCAAAAACTTATAAAGCGTGGTGCAAACGCAAAAAACTGGCGCGACATTAATCGTGTCTTTAAGTGTTCTTCTCTTCACAAGGCTGACAATATATATCAATCACTCGGCAAGTCACTATGGTCTAAAAAACACAAAAAGTCACCCGCAAACACTTGGCCAACAATCACTGGAAAGAGTAAAATACCTCCTTTCCAATGTCGCTACCATACTAAATTTAGCAACGCCCAATGTAAAAGGTCTTCACATAAATCACCCAGTTGTATGTGTACGCAGCACCAGTTTATAGTTTGTGTATGAATAATAATTAGTAATAATAAAACAACAAAAAAATATAATATATTTTTTTTATATTATAATTATATCAAAATGAATATATTTAATGAAATTAAATTATTAAAATATATAGATAATTATAAAACAGAATTAACAGATAGGAAAAAAAGTGGTTCAGTATTTACTAATAGTAAAACTATTAATAATATGTTAGATAAATTACCTATTGGAGTATGGACTAATCCCAAATTTAAATGGTTTGATCCAGGATGTGGTATAGGAAATTTTCATATAATTATTTTTTTTAGATTAATGAAATCATTACCTATACAATGTGAAGAAAAACGGCGAAAACATATAATAGAAAATATGTTATATTTCGCAGAAATAAATTATGAATATATAAATATATTAAAAAAAATATTTTGTTCAGATAAATATAAAATAAATATATTTCATGGTTCATATGTTTATTTAAATGCTCTTGATAAGAACATACCTATATTTAATCATGATATATTTAATACATATTTTGATATAGTAGTTTTTAATCCACCATTTCAAAAACCTAATTCAAAAGATAATAATAAATTATCTTCAAAACCATTATATCCTTTTTTTGTAGAAGAATCTTTTAAATATTTAAAAGACAATGGATATTTATTATGTATTCATCCAGTTTCTTGGAGAAGAAAAAGTAAAGAAATTAAATTAATAAATCATATATTAAATAAACATTTATTATATATATATACTAATAATGATTTTCATGATTTTGGTATATCAGCACCATATATAAATTATTATTTAATAAAAAATGTAGAATATAATAAAGATAATTTAACTGAATATGAAACATATTTTAATAATAAATATTATAAAGGTAATATTCATTTAAAGAACACTCTAGAATTTATACCATTATTATTAACAAATGAAACTATGAGCATTTTTGAAAAAGTATTGAATAAAATAGGTGATAAATTAGATGTTCAATTAGAATCTAAATTTTCAACAACAAAGAAAAATATATCAGTTCAAAAAACTAATGAATATATTTATTTAAATTCTCATTCATTAAGTATGAAAAATGGGAGAATATTTAGATATTCTAAAGTTAAACATCCTTCACATGATAAATTAAAAATATTGATGAATTTTCAGGGAGGATACAGGTATTTAGATCCATTTATAGATTGTGGAACAATGGGTATAACTGATAGTTCTATGAGAATGTATGTTAATAATGATAATAAAAATTTATTATTGGATTTTTTAAAATCTGATTTATTTAAATTCTTATTAATGGCTACTACTTATAATTATGGGACAAATCAAAAAAATGAATTTCATATTATAAATCTTTTTACAAAACCTTCTATATCTGATTTTTATAAATTTTATTCTATAAAAAAAAAGGAACAATTATTTATTGAAAAAAATATAATCTAATGAATATTAAATTTATTTTTTTCAATTCGTTGAATAAATTTGAAATAAAGATTGTAAATTATGTAGATTACAAAAAGAATTGCTTTCAACTAATACTTGGAACAAACTTACTTACTTACTTACTTACTTACTTACTTACTCACAAACAATGGTTTTCACAACCGATATGAATGTTTTTACTGAGAATATTCGGGAACAGAAAGCTCGCCAGTTCTGGAATGATACGAAAAAATATCAGAGGTTTCAAACACCTTCACCCACAACATCTACTGTTGATGTTTCTCCACCGGTTTCACCTGTCGTTTCTCCAGTGAAATCAGTCTCTAAAGGTTTGAAGAGGGCGAAACCTGAAGATTTCAAGGTAGGTCAGATAGTACAATACACTCACTTCAAAACAAAAAAGTATTGTGAAATACTTAAAATCACCCCTTCAAAAAAATCGTTTAAGAAACGTGACTGCATTTTCAAGGATGGTCAATATGTACCTACAATGATCCCGAATGAAACAAACAAGGATAGATTGAATACATGCCGCGTCTTGTATATTGTTGCTTAAATAAAGATATCCCTAATCGACTAATACATATTCATCCTCATCTATTATTCCCTTCATTATCTTACAAAATTGAGATGGATCTTTCTTATCTGGAGGAGCTATTAAATATTCCCATACAAATACACCCAACATTTTTTTATATTTTTCTTTTACTTTATTTATTTCATGTAATGCTACAGTGAAACCATCATAATCTCCACCTAAGAGACCAAACACGACCTTTTCAGGTGGATATCCATTCTTTATAATACTATCATAGGTTTCTAATGTATATGAATCATAACATTGGGTGTTAAACCAACTGATATGTCTGCCTTCTTTAGAGTTATATAGTTCTTTGTATGAGAATCCACCGAACCCTGCTCCATCATTAATTAAAGCATCTGCCACAGGTGCCATAGTTATAGTGAAATCCTCACCAAAATCATCTATTAATCTGTTAATTAATTTTTTAACATTAGATATATCCACACTTTCTTCAATATCTAAATCTATACCACTAATAAATCTATATGTTCGCAATAATTTAAATAATAAAGGATAATATAAATCAAAATTACTGAATAAGGTACCATATGCTCCACCAGCACCACCTATCATTAACATAATTTCTGTACCTTGTTCATACATTTTCTGTAGTTCTACCCATAGATTATCAAACCTAGAAGAAGTCGGCCAATGATCATTTAAATGGATATATGGATCATTCTTATACGAAGAGAAATGTATAGATGATACTATTATAGTATCTATGTCTTGCACATGCGAATATAATTTGGATAATCCGGAAAAAGTTTGATAATAGATAATTGTTTTCATAAGTTATAATATAAATATATTTAAATAAATATATTTAAATATTATGCCGACAGAAATAATATCTGGATTATGGTTTTCTGATATTGAATCATTAAAAAATCCTAATTTTTATATAGATAATAATATTAATATAATTATTAATTTAACTGATTGTAATTATAAGGTAGAGAAGAATGTATCATATATAAATGTTCCATTATCATCATATAATATATATTCTATGAAAAATATTATAGATAAAATAATAGAAAATATTCATAATAATATAGAGTTGAATAATATTTTAGTTTATTGTGTTAATGGTTTAACAATCTCACCATTAATATGTTCATTATATTTATTGAAATATGGTAAATTAAATAAATATGATATTCCTGCTATATTTAAATCTAAAAATGATCAAGTATTATTAAATGTAGATGAATTCGATAATTTTATAAAAATTATATAAATTATCTCATTGAGAATTCGATAATTTTATATGATAAATTTATATAATTATTTATTAAATTTTTAAACAAGTTAATTATAAATTAAAATAATATTTAGTATATTATATAGAATGTCACAGATACAACTTGTCAGTAGAGGTGATTTAGATACTTTTTTAACAGGGAATCCTAGTATTACATTTTTTAAATCAGTTTATAGGAAACATACTAATTTTTCTATGGAAGATATGATTATCGCTACTATACCTAAACCTATATTACTTTCTGGTAAATATGCGATAAAAATACCTACAGGAACGGGTGATTTATTATATGGAACTAATTTAATATTAAGAGGTAATAAAGTATATTGTGGAAATGGTATTGCTAATATATCTACAGCAGTAATAGATAATATCGCTTTTTCTATTGGTAATAGAGAAATAGATAGAACTTATGGACATTATTTAGAAGTATATCATGAATTAAATCAAGAAAATCCTAATTCTACAATAACAAATTTGGGTAGAATTGAAGATTCATCATTATATCATATAGGTCATAATGCTGATATGGCTACTTTAGCATCAATTCAAAATACAAATGAAAATCATGTAGGTGAGAAAAATTATCCATATATTGACAATTCATTAGCAAAACCAACTAATATTATGGGTTCTGGATTAGGATATCCTCCAACTCACTTTCAAAGATCGTCTAAATGTGGTGGCACATATTGCTCACCAACATATTTACAAGAACAAAATAATACTAATAGTGCTACTCATCTACAATATGAAAATAATAATCTAATATCCACTATAAATACTAGACCTATTAGCAACTCATATTTGAGGTCCCGGGTAGGCAGTTCTGTTACAGGCACTGTAAAAATTCCTTCAGTTGGAATTACAGTTTCAGGTTCTTTAACAGTAACAATAACCATTGATGGGGGGTCAGATACTTCTATAACCGTATCCGGATACATTGGTACATATTCAACCGCTAATCAACTAGTTGAAGCATTAAATAGTGGTATACAAGGTGGAAATAAAGACAAAATTAAATTTAGTCATATTAATGGTTATATTAGATGTTCAATAATAACATATTCAACAGGTTTTACTCCATCTACTATAATTATTAGTGGGGGTGATACAACATCAATATTTGGAGCTACTCCAAATACTATAGTAGCTAGAGATAATATGTTAATAGACAAACAACAAATTGATAATAGTATGAAATCCGGTGATATAATAGGTGAATGTATACTACCTTTAAATTTTTGGTATTGTAGAAGTCCAGGTCAAGCATTACCTTTAATAGCATTACATAAAGGTGTTGAAGTAGAATTATATATTAAATTTGCCGATCCTGGTGATGCTGATTGGACATCAGATAGTGCTTTTGATGATATTGATTCATACATTACATATGACCCTTTACCAAATACTAGAAATGATATTAGAAATGCATATAATATAGGTGGGAATAGTAATAATTTAAAGGCTATTGTAGATAGTACGACTCAAAATTTTCAATTTGATATGAATATATCTGTTATCTACATATTTTTAGATAATATGGAAAGACAACGATTTCAAAATAGTGCTCATGAGTATTTAATAGAGCAATTACAATATCATCGACATAATAGTTCTAATAAAATAATAGATATATCTGCATTTCATCACCCAATTAAAGAATTAATATGGACTGGTCAACCTTATATTTCTAATCTAATATCTAGTAATGATGGTACTAATTTTTCTGATTTAAATACTGGTGTTAAAGCACATAAATCTGGTGTTAGATTTGTATCGGGAAATACTGGTTCAACGATTGAAGATGATGTTTTATATGGAGGAGGTATAAAAAATGATGATACAAAAACATATTCTATTGGATTTGATGACCGTACTTCTCCTTATAGTTCAATTAATAATGATAGAGATGTTAAGGCTTCTAATTTAACGAATATAACTAATGGTAAATATGTTCAAGGATTATTAGGACCATCTACACCTGATTGTTTAGATTATTGTTCTTATAAAATAGTATTAAATGGTACTGATAGATGCCAATATAAACCCTTACAGTATTTTACTAGAGAAAATGTCAGAAAATATCATAAAGGCGGGTGTGTATCTGTTCCCGATTCTATAGCAGTATTTAGTTTCGCCTTAAATCCTAATGATACTGCTCCTTCAGGAACATGTAATTTTACTAATATTGATTTAAAACAAATACATAGAAATATTAATAGTGATGATTTTAAGAAAATAAATGTATATGCTATAAACTATAATATCTTAAGAGTTGTTAATGGACAGGCAGGATTATCATATGTTTTATAGGTTATCATACGTATTATAATTAAATAATTTAATATTATATATATATATATAATGTCATCTGGTGCTACATCACAATTAAATGCAAATGAAGATGTAATATTTTGTTTAAATCCACAAATTTCTTATTTTAAAAGTGTATACAGAAAATATACTAAATTTATTGTATCTGATTATGAGACTAGTAATGATTTATTTTTCGAACAAGATACTAGTGGGAATATTAATATACCATTTCCATCACAAGGAGAATTATTATCAGAAGTATCTATAAGAATAAGAAAAACACAACCAACTTCTGGTAATCTACCCGATAATATAGGGACATCTTTAATAGATAAGGTTGAATTATTATATCAAGGTGCTAGTCAAGCGAATAATAATGTTTTAGAAACAGTGCCAGCAGAATATATAAATTTTATGTCTATGTTAAATAATAATAGAACTATTAATTCTACATATGAAACAGATGGCAATAAATTAGTATGTAATAATGGGAATAATTATCAAAATATGGCATTATCAGGTGGTGTAAGATATAAAATACCGGCCGATGTATCTGATCGTTCTAAAGCATACACTATGGATGCTATTGTTCCTATACCTTTTTCATTCACTAAAAATATTGGTTCAGCATTGCCTATACTAAAATTAATTAAAGAAAATTTAAGTATTTCAATTACACAAACATCTAAAGAAGGAATATTTGATAGTGAAGATTTTGCTAAATTATTTAAATTTAGAGCAATATTTAAATTTATATATTTATCTGAAGAAGAAAAATATAGATTTAAATCATCTGATCAAGAATATTTAATTTCTAAAGTTAAAAAGTTTTCAAATAATATTACAATAAGCAATTTTAATATAAGTGATAATTTTGTGAATCATCCAATTACTTCAATGTTTATAGTAAATAATAATGATTCATTTAAAGAATTTTCATACCAATTATTATTAAGAGGTGTTAATATGCAAAGTGGTTTCTTACCACATGAATTTTATTCTAAATTAAATATTAATCAATCTTTTAAAGGTGCTATATATAAATACCATAATCAAAATAATCGAACTAAAGATCAACAAGCCTCAGAGAATCAAATTATATCTATAGAAAATAATATATCATATATTCCTTTTTCTTTAAAAACAGCAGATGGACCTAGTGGTTGTATAGATACCTCTACGAATGATTTAAAATTAAAAATTTATAGGGAAGATATAGTTAATCATATTAACTTAACATTATATGTTATTTATAATACTATAATGACTGTTAAAGATAATAATATATTATTTCCATATGGATATATTTAATATGGTAGATATTTAACATTTTTTTATATGATATATTATATTATTATGAGTGGAACAGGTAATATAGGAACTTTATCATTAATAGCTCGTATGAGTCAAATTGAAAGAGAAAATTTTATTGGACAACCACAAATTACTTTCTTTAAAAGTGTATATAGAAGACACACTAATTTTAGTAAGTTTTTATCAGTTGATGATCAATATGAAAATTCTAATTCATTCGGTATACCAAGAAAATTTATTTTAGATAGATCTATAGGTGATCTTTTATCTAAAGTATATTTACAACATAAGATTGTATTTGAAGAAGATAGCACACGGTCTAATTTAAAAATCTTTGCTAATTTAGGTTCTAATTTAATAAAACAAGAAATGGGTTCATTAAAATTAACTATAGGAACAAATAATGTATTTCAAAATAGTTCTCTATATATAGAAACTAAACAAGAATTAATGAATGAAATTTGTTTAGCTTCAAAAGATGATTATACAGTATCTCCATCATTAGAAAAAGTTGGTGATAAGATAACATGCAATAACGGTTCTCATCATAATTACACTACATTTTCTGGTGGAGTAAGTGGTCTTAACACAAGCACTCCAACTACTAGTCTATTTGAAACAGAATATTTTTATATGATACCTGATTTTTCATTTCAATATGATTATGGATTATCTCTACCATTATGTTGTATGAGGAATGAAGAAATTGTGTTAGACGTGGACTATAATGCATTAAGTAATGTAATCAATATAACTGGAGATCAATCTAAAATTAAACTTCATTCATCTTGTATAAGAGAATACATACATTTAGATATAGAAGAAAAAAAAAGGTTTTTAACGAATAGTCATAAATATATAATAGAAACTGTAAAAGAGATTACATGTGATCATACATCAACATCCAGTCCAATTACAAGTATTTCTAATTTAACTAAATATATATTAATAGTTGGTACTAATATTACTCAAATTTCTGATACTACTGACATAAATGAATCAAATAGTACTCCAAAAGAATTAAACGATGGATTAAAAATTAATCTACTAATAGATAATAATAATTTAAATACAGAATCATATGATAGAAATATTTTTACAAGATTAAATTTATATAAATATTTCCCTGGTTGTGGTCGTGCATTATTACCAAGTAGTATTCTTGATAAAAATTATGGGCATTCAGATACTATAGCAGTTTTTCCAGTAGCTCTAGAACCATTGAATATGACACAACCATCAGGATGTATTTCTACACGTGGATCTGGTGTTAGAAATATTTTATTAGATTTACAGGGTAATACTACAGATTTAACTATTTATTCTATTGATTATAATATTTTAAATATTTCAGATGGTCATTGCCAGAAACTTATATATTAAATGTATTTATTTACTAATTTATTTATAAAGAAAAATAAAACTGTAGCTATAAATGATTTAAGTAATATAAAAATGTTATTATTTTCTATAGATAATGCTCCACATATTAATGTATTAAATTGAGTAATATTGATTATTATAAATATAAAGAAAAATATAATAGATGATTTAAACTCATCTAATAAAGATACATTTTCACAAATATTTTCTTTATCATTATTATTTTGATTTTCTTCCATCATTCTTTTTTTTTCCATCATTTGTAATTGATGTTGTCTTTGTTCTAACATTTGTTGTTGTTTCATCATATTCATATGTTCTTGTTTTTGTTTATTCCTTTCCATCATCTGTTGCTGATTCATTTGTTGCTGATTCATTTGTTGTTGCTGATTCATTTGTTGTTGCTGATTCATTTGTTGTTGCTGATTCATTTGTTGTTGCTGATTCATTTGTTCTTTATCACTATTAATTTCTTCCAAGATTGATTGCACCATTGATTCATCTTCCGACATGCTCGAATTATTACTTGTCCTCATTAATTCCTCTATTGAAGTTCCACCTCTATTATCCATATTTATAATTTTAATTTATATATTTAATTAAATATTTAAACTAATTACTAATAAATCATCAGATACATTTCTATATAATAATTCAGCTACCATAAATCCAGCTATTATCGATATTATATATTTTAAATATTCTTTCATTTATATATATTAATATTATATTTTTAAAACTATATTTTCTTCTAATTCTCTATCTGTAATATATTTGAAGAATATAACTAATGATATCGTTATTAATAATACTTTAGTGTTAATAATATTATTTAAGTCTAATTTCATGTATATATAATAGATATATAAAATAATGGCTGATATGGATAATATATTTGAATTATTTGGAGATATTGATGAATTTGATAATGATACATCAGTTCAAAAAAATGAAAATTATTATATTTCACAAATTCTAAAATTAATGAACGACGCTGATGAATTTCCACTATATATTTATTGTATGATAAAAACTATATTAACAAGAAAAGAAGTATTAAATAATGCGCAAATAAAAGAAATCGCTGATATATTAAATATTAAACCAGTTGTTAAAGAAAAAGTAGTTATAAAAGAAAAGATTGTTTATAAAGATAGAAAAACTAAATTAAATAATTATGATGACTATTGATTTAAAAAATAAATTTGAAATTGAATTAAAGATATAAATATGACAATTATAAATTTAAAAATAATATAAATTTAAAAATAATATAAATTTAAAAATATAAAGATATAAATTTAAAATAATATAAATTTGAAAATATAAAGATATAAAATATAAAAATATAAAATATAAAGATAAATAATAATAAGAATATGGAAATGAATAATGTTAATATCAGTGTGAAAGAACTTGCAAATTTAGTAATGGACCATGATAATCCTGATAAATTATTAAAAAAATTTAATGATAATATACAACGTTATTTGTTTGAAAATTTAATTAATATTGGATTCCGTACTAATTCAATTCCTTTCTGTAAATTTTCAAAGAATTATATAATCTGTCAAGGAAAAATAGATCAAAATGGTATAATAATACCTGTACTAAATCATAAAGATTATTTTGAAAAAGCATTTATTAATGAAAGTTGTTCTGAAGGTATATCTGATATTAAATTATTAGATAAAGAAGAAGGTAAATATGCTTTAGGTACATGTAAATATTCTGATAAAAAATATCCTATTCGACACTTTGATTTAGAAAAAATATCAAAAAAAGCAGATAAAAATGATATCACTAAAGGAAAATATATTTTATTTGTAATTTGTAAAGATAAAAATAATATTAGTAAAGGACGTCAAGATGAAATTTCGGAAGATGTTGTAGAATACTTTGATCTTAAAGATTTAGAAAAATATTGGGATAATATTAAATATAATCTAAAGAAATTAATTGAAAATAACTATATATTAAATGAAAATAATTATAATATTATTCCTCACTTTGGACAATTATTATTTATTAATAAAACATTAGAATTAAAAAAATTAAATAAATCAGAAGTTTGTTGGGGTGCAAGATGTAGATTCGGTAAATCTATATGCTCATATCTTTTACCTAATTTACATATAAAAATTTATGGAAATGTAAATTCATTAATTATATGTGAAAGACCCAGTGAAACTAAAAAATCATTTAAAAAATATTTCTGGAATGATAAAAAATTTAATTTAATAATAATTAATAGTGTTAATGATATTAATAAAATAGAATTTAAAAATAATAATATTGTAATTATATCAGATCAATTATTAAAACGTAATTCAAATTCTGAATTAATTTCTATATTAACTAAATTAAAATATGATTATATCTATAAAGATGAAGATCATGTAGGTGGATGTACGGAAAAATCAAATGATGTAGAATCTAAATTAAAATCTGAAAATACTATGGTTATCCCTATGACAGCAACATTTAATAAATCTAAATTTCTCAGATCAACTGAGGAAATCCTTACATGGAATGTACATGATGATATTGATATATCTCAAGGAAATTTTAATAATGTTAAAGAAAGATTTGGAGAAGATATAGTATGTAAAACATTAGATATGTTGAAATATGATAATAATATATTAGAAGAAAATATAATTAATCATTATAAAAATGTTCCTAAATTATGTTATATGACAACCAATTGGCATCCAGAACTATTAAATTTAATATTAAGTTCTATTAAAGATACAAATGAAGGATTTGATATTGATAGATTATGGGATTGTGATAATAGTTTTAGAAATGAACAATCAGTTCATAATTTATTAGATCATATTGGAGGAAATGGAATAAATAAGAATATTATTAATATTTATAAACGAATAAACAATCATTCACTTAATAATGGGAATAAATATGTGAATTTAGGTATTAAACCTTGTATTCAATTATGGTTCTTACCTCAAAATAATATTGAAAAAGTATCAAATAATTTAGAAACTTTAATGTCAAATCACAGAGTTTTTAAAAACTATAAAATATTGAAAATTAATTGTAAGGACCCTCAAACAATTAAATTAAAAGAAGGAGCAGGTTTAGAAGAAAATTTAGAAGAAATATTGAAAACTTGTGATAAAGGTTTAATATTATTAGCAGGTTCAATGTTAAATTTAGGTATATCATTACCTTCATGTGATATTGTACTAAAATTACATAATAAACAATCTGCAGATGAAAATGAACAACAAGATTCAAGATGTATGACTGAATCTGTTGGAAAAAAATATGGATATGTATTTGACCTTAATCCACATAGAATTTTAAGTAAAACATTCGGAATATGTGATCAAATTAATATGGTTTTAGCTTGTCCTGAAGCAGGTAAGTATTGTATTGAACACAATTTAATTGAGATTGATTCTGATCTATTTGATACAATCGATAATACAGAAAAATATAATAAAATATATAAAAAATTAAATGATGTGTATAAAGAATTTATAGGTCTTAATAAAGAAAGTTATAAAAAACTAATGTCATGTAATATTAGTAATATATCTAAAGACATATATAAAAGTTTATCTAATGATGATAAAAAAGAATTATTAAAATATAAAACAGATGGTAAATCATCCATCAAAATAAAAGAAAGTTTAACTGATACAAATATAGGTGATGGCAAAGTTAAAAAACCTATTGATGGAGGATCTGACGGTGGAGGATCTGACGGTGGAGGATCTGACGGTGGAGGATCTGACGGTGGAGAATCTGATGTTGATTCAAATACAATTCAAGGTCCTTCAAATGAAGAAATATATATAAATATTATTAATAGTATATTTCAGAATACTATTCCTATGTTAATATTCTTAACTATCAGAGAATTAAATATTGATTCAGATGACATATTAACTATAATATTAAATAATATTAAAACTGACCCTGTTAAAAATAGAGCATTTACATATATGTCTAATTTATGGTGGGGAATAAATGATCCATATAATATATTATTCATAATATTTAACCACTTAAAAATAAATAAATATAATATATATATAATAAAAGATATGATTAATAATTTAAAGAATATATTAGATCAACCTGCTGAACTATTAGAATTTATGATTAGTAATCTTCAACCTAAACAGGTCGAAAAACGTAGAGATGGACAAGTTTACACTCCACCTGAACAAATTTCTGATATGCATGATACATATGATATTTGTATTAAAGAAGGTATTTTAAACGATAATTCAATATGGTCCAATCCAGATGCCACATTCTTAGATTTATGTTGTGCTATGGGTCAATTCTCTGTACAAATATATCATAGATTAATGCATGGATTAAAAGATTGGCAACCGGATGAACTATTAAGAAAACAGCATATTTTAAGCAATATGATTTATATGATAGAAAAAAATGAAGCTGACGTTGAAATGTGTAAAATGTTATTTAATTATGAGATAAATATTTGGACAGGTGATTATATAAATGATTTTAACCTTGAAGATGTTTGGCCAAATATATATGAACAAGAAGGATTTATGCATATCCATACAAACCCACCTTATCAAAAAGAAAATAAGAAAAATCCTGAAAAAATGAATTCAGGTTCTCCATTCTTTCAAGAATTTATAAAAAAATCATTAGATGATTTAAAACCTAATGGATATTTATTAGCAATCCATCCACCTACTTGGAAAAGACCTTCTAGTCCTAGAATGTCTGGACTTCAAATAGAATATATTATTAAACAGGAATTATTATATTTAAATACATCTGATAAAACAGATAAATTTATTGGCGCATCACCTAAAGTAGATTATTATCTACTTAGAAAAAATCCTGAATCAGACAATAATACATATATAGTTTCTGAATTTGAAGATAAAAAAACCGAAGGTTTAATTAAAATAAACAAAGAAAGCAACTTTCTCCCCAATAATCTTAACACAGAAAGTATTGGTATTATAGAAAAAATGTTAGATAAACAAGATATTCATAATTCTTTAAAAATTATATATAAACAAGTAACTGGTTTTAAAAAAAAAAGTGGTCATCTTAAAGATAATAAATGTGAAAAATATAAATATCCCATTATTCATCAAGTTAACAAAAGTGGACTAATTTATCAATATAGTGATATTAAACATCCTACACAAAATTTATTTAAAATAATCATGCCATTTAAATCTGATCCATATAAGTTTGTTAAATCTTTATATTATGACAAAGGTGTTAACGGTATATCTGATAATATGATGTATATGGAAGTATCTAGTGAGGAAGAAGCTAATATTATAATTAATCTATTAAAATCTAATATATTTAAATATATTTATGATGTATGTGGATATTCAACTGGACAATTTCAACAAATAGAATATAAAATATTAAATCAGTTTAAAATCCCAATGAATATATTATCAATAAATGATATATTTAAATTTTATAATTTAAATGATAAAGAAATTAATGAAGTTAATAAAACCTCTAATAACAAAATTAAAGAACTTAATAATATGAATGTTAAAGAATTAATAGAATTATCTGAAAAATTAAATATAGATAATAGTTGTATTACTAAATATAGATCTAGAAAAGGTCCTTGGATAGATATTATAATGAAATATTATAATAATATAGAAGATAAAAAAATAGATTAATAAATATATTATATATATATTATCTTTATGTTCCAAACTAACTAACTAACTAATAAATTAAAATAAACATTCTTGTTTATGTATAGGTACTTCTTTTTTCTTTTTTTTAGCTCTTGTTTTATAATCTATTTTTTCTTCTGAATCATCATCGTATAATTCATATTTTTTACTTTTATATAATTTAACACGTTTTTTAGATTGTTTTTCAAAGCATGGAATATTTTCATCAATAATATCTAATATTAATTTATGATATTCTCCATATTTCCTAAATATTCTGCCGACTGACTGTTCTACTGAACTTACAGGCGATGCCAATATTACTGTATCTAAACTTGGTATATCAGCACCTTCAGAAAACATCTGATATGATCCTAATATACATCTTAATTTAGATGTTTGTTCTAATAATTCTGGGTGTATCCCACCTATATACAGTCCTGCTACTTCTTCTTTATAGTGTTCATTTATAAGATCCATCATATCAATTAAATGTTGTCGGCGCTCACTTAATATTAATACTGTTCTACCTTCATCATAATACTTATACAGATAATTTAAAATTAAATCTGTTCTAGGTTTATATTCACATATTTGATTAACCATTTTAGGACGACATATTGTCCCATTATATATCGTTTGTATTTTACAATATTTAGGATCTTCTGATATATAATGAATTAATCTTGTTTCCACTCTATGATTATTTATTTCTTCAGGCGATTCATATACAATATTGCCTAGATACCATTGAAATACATGGTGGGTGTTATCGGCGCGTTTAATAGTGGCGGATAATCCAAGTGTATATTTTGGTGATATAACTTTCATTGCTCTAGAAAAAACTTCAGCTGATAAATGGTGTGCCTCGTCAAATATAGCTAGACCAAACTGTTCAAATAAATTATTAGCATATTCTTTCATAGAAATGCTCTGCAACATACCTAATACTATATCTTTACCCTCTGTATCAATAGTTTTCCCTTGGATATATCCTATTTTAGCATTTGGAATAAACTGTTGAATCCTTTCAGCCCATTGCGTTAATAAGAAAGATTTATGACAGATAACTATAGTTTTCTTTTTTATATGGCAAGCAATATTAAGTGCTAATACTGTTTTACCTCCACCACATTTTAAAGATATTAATCCACCTCCTCTATCCTTAGCAACACTTAAATATGCTTCGGCGATTGGTTTTTGTATTTCTCTTAACTCACCTTTAAATTCAAGATTAGGAGAAGAAACACCATCTGGTAATTTATTTAATAATGGTGGACCAAAATTATCTATACCATAAAATCTAGGAACATATAATGATGATGGTGATTCTGATAATATATTAAATTTTTTATCCGTATTTTGCCGATTCTTTACAGGATCATAAACAAATGGCACTATTAACATATCTTTTTTAACTTTTGATATTTGTTCTGATGATAAATCTTTTTTCTTAATTTTATATCCATATGAAGTTACAGATGTTTTCATATTTTACTTATATATTATTATGATTATATATTTAAATATAAAATATATCAAATTTTAATGATTTTTCATATGTATTTCATATGATATTATATTAGGGAATGACCTTTTACATTTCTTACAATAATACGGATTTAAAAAAGGTACTTCAGATTGTCTTTGATTTTTCTTTCTACGAAGTATTCTAAAAAAACACATTATATATAATAATCATATATTATTTAACTCGTGATTGTCCATATGTTTTTTGAATGATTCCCATTTCTTAAAGTATCTGCCACAGTGAGCGCACCAATATAAATTCTTAATTAAATTTTCTTTATCATATTTTTTTTTAATAAAACATTTAAAACACATTTATATTATTGTAAGTCATTTAAAAATATGTTCTTTTATTATAATATAAATGGTGAAAAGTATGTTATTAACGCAATATCTAAAGCAACATCAAGATGCTTTAGAAAAGTATGGTAAATCAATAGTTTTGATGCAGGTTGGTTCATTCTCAGAAATATATGCTTCTATCAATGGTGAAGGACCTGATCTTAATGAAATTTCTAATATTACTAATTGTTCTATAGCTATGAAATCTAAAGATACTTCAAATGCTCATTTTATGATCGGATGGCCAAAACTTGCTGATAGTAAATATATTCCTCTTCTACTTAATGAAGATTTCCAAGTAGTTGTAATTGAGCAAAAAGATGATTCTCCATCTACTCATATAATTAGAGAAATTACTAATGTTATCTCAACAGGCACAGCATTAGATTACAATACCAACGATAATAATAATTTAATGAGTATCTTTATTGAAAATTTAGATAATAATGGTAAAATATTCCATTCTGTAGGTTTATCTATTATTGATTTAGCTACCGGTAAAAGTTATATTACACATATACTAGATGATGTGAATAATAATCATTTATATGAAGTCATGATATCACACTTTATGAATATATACACTCCTAGTGAAATTATAATTCATAATGAAGATTCTAATTTTAATAAAAACGATTATATTCAATTATTTAGTATTAATCATGAGAATGTTTTAGTTAATTTTTTTAGTCCATTCAGAAAATATACAAAAATTCAATATCAAAATGAATTTCTACAAAAAATATTTAAATTTAGTAATATGTGTTCCCCTATAGAAAATATTCATTGTGAAACTAAACCTGAAACTGTGATGGCATATGTCCTTCTTCTAGAATATGTTCATCAACACCGTTCTAATATTATTAATAATCTAAATATACCAGAACATTTAGAAAATGTTTCTTATCTAAATCTAACTAATAATTCTATCCGTCAGCTTAATGTAATTTCTAATAATAACCACTATAAAGGTAAACACGATTCCTTAATTACTATAGTAAATCAATGTAAGACGCCATTAGGCAAAAGATTATTGAGAGAACGAATCACACATCCTATGATTAAATATCAAGATATTCAAGAATCGTATGATTTAATTGATCTATTTTTAATTAATAATTTTTATATTAATATTAGAGATACTATATCTAAAATTAGTGATATAGAAAAGTCTATTAGAAAGATGGGTATAGATATGTATTCAACTGATGAATTATTTTCAGATATAATTTCATATAAATTTATTGATAGAGCTTTGATTTTATTAAAAGATAATGCTTCAGTATACGGAAAATTAAGTAATTATCAGGAACATATTATTAATTATGATAATTTTATTAATGATATTAATAATATATTTAATTGGGATAATTTTAATAGTAAAAATGATAATAATATTATTGAAAGAAGTTTATTTAATATTAATAAGTATCAAGAAATAGATGATATTGATAAGGAAACATTCAATAATAAAAAAAGATTAGATTATATTTGTGAACGATTATCTAAATTTATTGATACTAAAAAAAATAATAATAATAATAATTCATTACCTATTAAAATTGAGTATACTGATAAAGATAATTATTATATTTATACTACTAGCACAAGAGGTCTTAAATTGAAAGAAAGATTTAAGAATCTAAATAATCAAAATATTAATGTTAAAGATGAAGATGGCGATCTTATATATTCTTTGAAACCAGAGAATATTGTTTTCAAGTCATGTAAGAGTGGTAATGTTAAAATAGAGTTAGATGAGATTGGAGTAATTTCAAATAATCTTATTAAATTAAATAAACAATTATCATATCTAAATAATAAATATTATAATCAAACTATCCAAGAATTATATGAAAAATATAATATTTCTCTAAAAGAGATAGCAAAGTTAATCGCAGAAATAGACTTCTATTCTAATGGAGCACATCTCTCTATTAAAAATAGATATCATAAACCTACATTAATTAAATCTCATAAATCATTCATGAATTTTAAAGAAATACGTCACCCTATTATAGAGTTAATTAATGATAAACATGCTTACGTAACCAATGATATTAGTTTAGGTGTAGATCATGATGGAGTATTATTATATGGAACTAATTCGTGTGGTAAATCATCTTTAATGAAAGCAATTGGATTAAACCTTATCTTGGCACAAGCAGGGTTATTCACAGCATCTCTTGGGTTTGAATATTCTCCATATAAGAAATTATATACTAGGATTCTTAATACTGACAATATATTCTCAGGTCATAGTTCATTTGTAGTTGAAATGAATGAATTAAGAGATATCTTATATTCAGCTGATGAAAATAGTATTGTTTTAGCGGATGAACTCGCCATTGGTACTGAAACTACATCAGCATTATCAATTGTTTCCTCTGCTATTAAATTATTATGTGATAAGAAAGTATCTTTTATTTGCACTTCTCATTTACATCAGCTAAACAAAATCTCCATTATTCAGAATATTCCTAATCTGAAAACATATCATTTAAAAATTACTACACAAGATGATACAATTATTTACGATAGAAAATTAGAAGAAGGTCCAGGTCCCGCGATATACGGATTAACTGTTTGTCAAGCATTAAATCTTGGTAATGATTTTATATCCTTGGCTAGACAAGTACAGCTGGAAATTAATGGTGAAAATAATACTATAATTAATGATAAACAATCAGTATATAATAAATCTGTCATTATGGATGAATGTTCAATGCCTATGTGTGATTGTAAAGCAGAAGAAACTCATCATATCATGGAACAAGCAGACGCTGATGAAAATCAAAACTTTGATCATCATCACAAGAATAAAGCACACAACCTAATTCCATTATGTAAAAAATGTCATGACCAGATTACATATGGCAACCTACATATTAAAGGGTGGAAAGAAACATCTGACGGAGATATCTTGGATTTTGAATTTATGAATAATAAACAAGAAAAAAAATCAAATAAAAAATATTCTGATAATGATGTTAAACTTATAAAAAAATATTTTGAAAAATATAATATTACATTAAGTAAAAAAAAGATAATAGACAAGTTATCTTGTGATAAAGATATTAATATTGGTATGGCAACATTCAATAAAATTATTAAAGGGGATTATTAGACAACCAAGATGGTTCCATTAATTTAATATAATTTATGAATAACTATTTAAATATTAATTACGTAGATAAATAAATGGAAAAAACAGACGAAAGCTTTTCGCGTGCGATAAAAATGATAGAAGATATGTTTCCAGATGATAAAAAAACATACGAGCAATATGAAAGAGAATTTAGAATGATAGAAGATATGTTTCCAAATGCAAAATTTAATGTATGTATTCCTATAGAAGATTTAGATAATATAATAACAGATAAAAAAGAAATAATTGTTAAACAAAAAATTGATTGTTATTGTTATAAAAGAAAAAGAACAAAATATTTTACAATAAAATGTAATGAAAATGAATTTTTAACAAATAAATATATAATTACAGAATTAATGAATCAAAAAATGAAAATGCAGTGTAATCATAGATTTTTAGAAGAAATTCATAAAAATAAAGAAAATATTTATGAAATATTTGCGGGTAGTTAATAAACTAAACTAATCCTAAAATGTACACATCTCGCATTGAATTTAATAAATTCTCAACTGATTCTCTATCTTTAAATCTTTTCATAAATTTAATCATATTTTGTTTTAATTGGTCTGGATGTCCCCAATATTTACCAATAATTATTTTATTAATAATTTCTTTTATTTCATAATTAGGTGTTGTTCTATTTGCTATTTTTGGTTTTATCCATTCAGATATTTTTTCTTGGGTATCATCATCAAATGTTTTATCTTTGAAATATCTTTCATATAATTCTATGCGTTTATCATCTGAAATAAGGTAACAACGATTCCCTCCTATTGGTTGAAGTCCACATGTTCGTTGTATTACAAAGTAATTTAAATATTCAGTTTCATGGTTCATTTCTTTAGATGCTTCATTACATGCGTTAGTAAGTTCTTCAGGAAATTTAATTTGGAGGTAATACCTCATCCGTAATGGTTTATCTGAATTCATATATATTTCCCAGGCCTTTTTAGATACGGGGACGGAACCTTTAATAGCTAATAATTTAATCATAAATATTGCTTGTGGTAGATCTAAATCGATGTCATCAGTAATTTCACTATAAACATTCTTAATATGTTCAAAGAATTCCATTATTAATTTTATAAAAAATATTAACATAATTCAAATTTAAATTTATTTTTTTTTAGATTTCTTTTTTCTTTTAGATTTCTTTTTCTTTTTCTTTTTTTTTAGTTTCTTTTTAGATTTTATTTTTTTAGATTTTATTTTTTTAGATTTTATTTTTTTACTACCGATTTTCCCTGCATTGTGCCAATTAAACAATTTATTAATTTGTCCTTCATCTATATCATGAATAAATTCAGATATATCATCTATATGTAAGATAGAAGTATATAAAACATAATTTTGAAGGCCTACTGGTTCATCTAATATAGGTGGTAAAATATATGGAACAATAGATATTTTGGTTTTTTTACCTATTCTTGAGTAAGGTCCTTTATCAAATCCTTTAAAAATACATTCAAACATGAATATGGAAAAAATGTTTTTCCTTAAATCAGTTGATAATTTCATCTTATTAGTTCTATAATTCATTTCTATATTAACTATATTACCAGATATTAAATCTTTCTTATTAAATTCTGATTTTGGTTGTAGATTCCCATATACTGAATATTCTTCTTGTTCAGTCCCCCATGCTCCATCTATTAATATGATATGTATATTTTTACCTGTCATAATACAATATTCCATAAGTGGTAATGGTAATTGTTGTTTTATAGAATAATGTTCACCTAATAAATTATCTATTACTGGTAATACATCTCTGAATTTATATTCTTCTTGTTCATTTCCTCTAATATTTGGTCTTATAAAACAATGAGGCATGAAAACTTTAATTGTATCAGCTGTCTTATCAATATTATCACCCATTTCTTCTATTATTTCATTTATTGTATGAGTTTCTGTTGGGATTTGATAAATAATTAATAATGTATCATTTATATTTATATTATTTTGTTTTATTGTTCTTTCCAGTTCTAATGGTTTATGTTGTTCATTTAATATATATTTTAAATTTAACCTATCTAAATCTAAACCTCGTTCAGTTATCTCTGTTTTTACTGATTCTTCATTTAATATTTCATTTAATAATTTATCCTCATCTAGTTTTAACGATATTCGAGACCCACTTTCTCCAATTTTAAAAAAAATTTGAATAGACATATAAATATATATAGATATTAATATGATATAATTAGTATTTATTAGTCATTTTCTTGATCCTTAAATATGTCTAAATCATCATATTTTTCAGTATATTTATAAAATGATTCATCTCCATCCCATAAAGAACTAGGGTTTTCCATATTCTTTTTAAACTCAGAAATACTCTTAGGATTTGTTTTTATAACATATATATGATTATATTTTACTTCAGTTATTTTCTCTTCTTTATCCTTATTTTTTTTATTATTATTGTTGCTTTGATACTTAAGTTTAAATGCACGACCCATACTTATATTTAATTTATATAAAATAAAAAAAATCAAATTTATTTTAACTTATTAATTTATGAATTAACTCCCAATCACTTTTATCAGGTGATTTTACTTTTATATCTATTATATCATCTTCATTTATATCTTTATATAGTATATCATCACTAAAATGTATCTTTAATTTAGGTTTTAAAGGGATTACATGTTCAGGTATTGGTTTTATTTCTACATTTTTCTTAGGTGATAATTCTATTTTTTTAACAGGTTTAATAATAGGTTTTATTGCAGGTTTAGATAAAGGATTTCTAAATAAAAAATAACAATATATCCCAGCACTGGATAGAAGACCTGCTACAATTATTTTATTCATATTTATTCTTTATATTTATATTTATATATATTTTTAAATTAATGTAAATACCTACCATTTTTGTCTAATCTACATTTCTTACAATAAGTGTGCCGAGATCCATATTGTCCTGGTTCGCGTTCTACAATCCATTCATGCTCACAGCACCGAACCATTTTTATCTCATATTCATGGATTAAAATATTTAATTTCTTAATATTATCTAGATATTCTTGTTCTAAATTTAATAGTTTTGTATGTTTTTCTTGATCTGAGATATCTGATTGAAGAAATGATGTATCCATTTATATTAACAAATAATTAATTATTAATACACTTTATTAAGTAAATTCTTTATTTAATTTTCAAATTTATTTTATTAATATATCTAATATATATTATATGGACGACTTATTATTATTCATAATTATTTTATGTATATTTTTCTTCATCCTAATATTTTTTAATAAGGATTTATTTGATAAAGATGTTATCAGAGTAAAGAGTACATTAGACGGTGAAGTATATTTAGTAAGGAAATTACCTAATCCTGAAAAAGCAGCTAACTTGTTAGCAGGATATAAACAAGATATTATTAAATTATCTCAGAAATTAAAAGATAAATATATAGATAATGGAGATCCGAAAAGTGAAGATTATGAATATAGGAAAAATGGAGTAGAAAGATTATTAAATAATTTTAAAGTGAATAATCTGTCAGAATCAGATCCCTACCACAGATACAAATCCTATATGATTAATAAAGGAGAAGAACTATATCTATGCTTAAGACATACAAAAGATAGAGGGTATGAATTTAATGATAGAAATTTAGTGATATTTACTATATGCCATGAATTATCTCATGTATGTAATATTACTCTTCAACATCCGCCAGAATTTTGGGAATGGATGAAAGTTTTATTAGAAACTGCAGAGGAGATAGGTATGTACCAACCTGTAGATTATTCTAAATATCCGAAAGAATACTGTGGAATGACAATTAATTCTACACCATATATATTTAAATAATTAATTTAAATAATAAATTAACCACCATTGGAGTGTTTTTGGATCATTTATATCTGAATAACAAGGATAACTCCGAGCACCTGGACCATTTCCAAAACCCCATCGTTTTTCTCTATCAACTTCTTCTTGTGATAATATTTCTAGTCCGTGTCTTATAGAACCTTTATAAAATCCGTTTTCATCCGGTTTCTTTGTGTTAGGACCTGTTTTTCTAATCATTATTGATTTTAAATTACCTTTAAACCATTGTTTCATTGCTTTCTGTGTATTAAACTTTTCTATATTTGGATCACCTCTATCTTGCTTAATAGGTTGTGTGCTATTACCTTCCATACCAACTATATTATTAGTACCGTTAAATGTCCCTGTACTATTTGTTTTATTTGTTTTTTCATCATAATTTGTTGTTTTTGTATTCCATATAATTCCTTCTATAAATTCAAAATCATTATCCCATAATTTTTCAAACATAAGAATTGAATTAATATTCGTATAACATATACTTAAACCATTATCATCATGACCAGTTAGTCTACCTACAGAACCTTGTAGAATACTTGAATCATTTGGTTTAATATTATATCTTTCATACGAGATACCAATAAATTCTTTATGTTGTGTTTTGGCACAACGAAGTATTTCACAATAAAATACGAACGTGTGTTTTTCAGGTTTAATTTTTAATAATTTATTAATATCTTCTTTTTTTGTTTTAAGATAATCAATATTATAATCAAAATTATCACCGAAAACTTCTTTAAAATTTCTTATAACTTTTCCTTGTTTATCTTTAAGCTTATTGGGGACTCTAATCAAATGATACATATAATTTATATATCTTTCATTAATAACCGGTAAGATTTCTTCTACATTATTAATATCCATAAGATCTTTATATTGAAATAATCTATTTTTATTTATTAATTCTTTAGTCCCTATATAAGCTTCACCTGGTTCTAATTTAACTTTTAATGAATGATCACGCCAATCATTTATATCATTTAAATTACCGTCGGGTGTTGCTGAAAATTGAATTAATTTAATATCATTATTTAATAAATAGTCTAGATTATAAAATCCACATTCTTTAAAAGTTTTGTGAATTGTTTGATCTTCTTCGCATGCAATTTGTATTTCATCCATAATGATTAATACATTTCGTTTTGATTTAATTTCATTTACAAATGTTTTAGGCAAATTAGCGCGATGATATATTCTTTTTCTGATTAAATCTGGCATTCTTTCTATAGTATCATCTTTCCATGCTTTATCAGATAAACCAGTTATAATATAAATATTCTCTATTGGGATATTATATTTAAATATATATTGTCTAATTAATGAAGTCATACAACCTGTTTTACCCGTTTGTGTTTTACCATATACTAAAATATTTATTATTTTCCGATCCTCTAACCTTGAAACAATGATAGTGGAACATCTTGATTGATTATCATATATAACATTAATCCCATTTCTTTCTTTAATATTCATTTGACTGTTTATAATAGTTTTCTGATCGTGCATATCTTCTAATTGTTTCATATCATACTCAATATGTTTTCTTTCCATATTATATGATATATATATTAGTCTAAATTATAAATAGTTTTTAAAATCAAATTTATAATTCAAAAAAATATAATATACATATTATATATGAAATATAAATTGTATGAAAAAAACAGTATTATACAGAAAGTTAATACTAAATATAAATTAGTTAATGTTATTAATAATAAAGAAATACCATTATCAAATATATATCCTGATGATACTAATAATATAGTATTGAATAAAATATGTTTATCTATTAAATCACCGATATTAACCGATGAAATTTGTGCTTTTAATAATAATTTTAATATCATAGGATTTAATTATGAAAAAAATGTTGATATTAGTAATATATTTAATAAAGATAAAAAAATAGATAATTCTTCTTTAAAAAAATATATTGATTATAACTTTGTAGATGATTTAGATAATAAAAGGAGTATCTTAAAAAATAATAAATATAATGAATTATTTGAAAATAATTTCACAATTGATAATAATATTATATACTATTTTACTTTAAAAGAAATATTAGATTTACAAAAAGATATTAATATTAAATTTATATATTCAGTTATTTACAAATATTTCCCAAATATTATTAAGAATTATATTGATAATTATGATAATGCTTCCAATAAAGAATTAAGAAAATCTGAATATGAAAAAATTAATAAAATTATTGCTAATAAAAATTTATTTATGGATATATTGAATGAAAGCGATGTATTAGAAGAAAGTAATTTTAATATTAATTTATTAAAATATAATTTTAAAAAACCATCTAATGATATTAATGATATTAATGATATTAATATTATTAAATTATTTTCTGATTTTGAATTAAATGATAAATATGTGTTTTCCAAGCTAATTAGAAAAGACTATGAGAATACATATTATAAAATATATAAACCTAAATTAAAATTAAAATTATCTGATAGTTCTACTGTAATTGATAAAGAAATATGTAAGAAATTAGTAGCTGATTATAAAGATAATATTAATTCTCCTTTAAATGTAGGATATATGACATCATTTGAACAGCCTACTAATTGTTTAATTATAAAGACATATTTAGAATATAAAATTAAGATAAAAAAAAAAATTAATGGTAAAGGATCTATTAAAAGTGAAGAATCTATTAAAGAAAAAACAAATAGATTATTTTTTTCATTTATTTTATATAAAGAAGGTAATGTAGATATCACAATAAATAATTATTATAATATAGATATAGATAATGATGTAATAGACAAAGTAATAGAAGAATCTAATATATTAATAAAGAAGATAAATAAATTTAGAATATTTAGTAAAGAAATAATACCTAATAATGTTATAAATAGTGCTGATAATATTAATTTTATTAATAATGAAATAATGTTTTCTATGGATGATTTTTTGATTAATGGACAAACAATTTATTTACCTAAAAATTTACTTATATTTTTATCTAATTATTCTACTCATGTTAGAATTATGAAAGAAAAAATGGATTATCATTCTGATAAAGATGATATAATATTACACTATAAACGTGTTAATAATTATGATAATTCTGAAGTTATTCAATCTATTATCACATCTTTAATTAAATTCGATGATGATTATACTGAAGGACAAATTATTGAATTAATTAGTAAGAATGCTGGGATATCTGCTCAAGAAGCTACTAAAGAATATCAAAAATGGGTTGATAATAGGTCTGATAATGTATCTAGAAATATATCATTACAAACAAAAGAAACTGGTTCAGAAATAGTTATTAATAGATATTTAAATAAATATATTAGATTTCAAATATTTAATGTTCATTCATATGAGGAATTATCAAGAATAATTAAATTTATTAAAACATTTATGTATTTATATTCAGAATTTATTAAAAAACAACTTCCTAAACCAATAAAAGAATTATTTACTAAAGTTTCTAAATCAAAACAACTTGAAAAAATACAAGAAGAACTTGAAAATAAACAATTTATTGAAAAATCATTAACAAATATACAACAATCTGAATCTAGTTCTGATGTATCTGAATTAAATTTTGATGTTAAATCTGATAAACCAACTACAAGTAAATCATCTGTTAAAAGTAAATCACCTGTTAAAAGTAAATCACCTGTTAAATCACCTGTTAAATCACCTATTAAAAGTAAATCACCTGTTAAAAGTAAATCACCTGTTAAAAGTAAATCACCTGTTAAAAGTAAATCACCTGTTAAATCATCTGTTAAATCACCTGTTAAAAGTAAATCACCTGTTAAAAGTAAATCACCTGTTAAATCACCTGTTAAAAGTAAATCACCTGTTAAAAGTAAATCACCTGTTAAAAGTAAATCACCTGTTAAATCACCTGTTAAATCACCTGTTAAATCACCTGTTAAATCACCTGTTAAAACTAGTTCAGACGTATCTGATTTAAATTTTGATGATAATTCAGATCAATCTGATGTTGATTTTAATCAGTTTGGTGATAATACTGATTCAAGTAATGATGATAGTAGTGGTGGTGGTAAAACAGCACAAACATATCAAATTGATAATAAACAGAATTATTTAAATAATCTTAAGTCTTATGATAAAAAATTATTTTCACCTAAATCTGGTTTCTCTTATCCAGCTCAATGCACTAATAATCAAGGTATTAGAATGCCCATCCCTCTACATGATGATGAATTAGAAAAAGTAGATAAATATGATTTATTGATGAGTGCTTATAGAGTTAATAGTGATGGTTCTAGTAAATTAACACAAAAAGAATATGATTATTATATTGATAGAAAAATATCTAAAAAAAATATGTTGAAAGATTTTGATATGAAAAATATAAAATATTCTCATGATTTTCCATCATATGTTGGACCTATAAAACAAACTAATATTGATAATAATGATACTAATATTACATATATATGTCCTAAATATTGGGATGTATCTAAAAATGTTGGTATTCATCCCAGAGATATATATGATCAATTAGACAAAATCATCCCACAAAAATTTAAAGGTGAAACTGAAAAACATATTTTCTCAAAAGAAGGTAGTAATTTTAGAGAAGTATCTGAATTAAATATAAAAAAAAGAATAATAGAATATATAAAAAATCTAGAAATATTTAAATTAATAGGAAATAAAAATAAATTAAAGGAAATCATATTAAATAAATCTGATTTTAATAAATTAAATAATTCATTAGAAGATACATTAAGAATTGTTAAAATAAATAAGAAAAATAAAAAAAAAGATGGTCATTTTACATTTGAAGATGAGGTAAAAGAACTTATTAAAAAAGGTAAAATGAAAACTTTAAAAAAAGAAATAAAAGAAATTCAAGATAAAAAAATGGATGATATATTAGCTCTAAATTTTAAAGAATTTAATGATTATATTATTAATATTATACCAGAAATAGCATATAATATTATACATCAAGAAATAGTTAATAGTATTCAACCTAGATTTTTTGATACAACAGTATATGAAGAATATAAATTACCTTGTTGTTTTAATTATAAAGAAGGTGAAGAAATATCTAAAAAAGTAGATAAAGTTAATTTAAAAATTGATAATAATTTATATATTACTAAATCATTAGCAGCATGTAATTTTAATAAATTTTCACATATTCATCCGAAATTACAAAGATTATTTAATCATCATCCTGATCAATTGAGAAAAAGAATTAATGAACCATTTAAAGAATTTAATGAAAAAATACCTGATATACACGGTAAATTTAATAGACCTAGTAGATTCTTCGGTGGATTTATTAGATACGGTGTAGAACAAGGATGTAATGCATTATTTAATACATTATCTAATTTAGAACATAAAAATAATAAATCAAGTTCATACGAAAAAACAATGTTATCAATAAAAGATTTTATATCAAAAGGTAATGAATCTCTTTTAAATTATATGAAATTAGGTGATGGAAATATTGTTCAATTATTTAAATCTGAAAAATATATTTCTTCAGATATTGATTATTTTATTGATAATTTTGATACATTTGAAGATTCATTAAAATATATTAATATGAGTAAAGATACTATTAAATCTATAAAAACAGAATTAAATGAACTTAATATTTCAAAATCATCTAAAATAAATATTGATGAAACCTATATTATTATATTTAAAAGTATTATTAAAAATTATAATATTAAATTATTTTATGATATAATCATATCTAGAAAAAATTATATTAAATATATTGAAAGTGATGAAATTAAAGATTATAAATATATTATACCATTAGTATCGGCTCTATATCCTAATAAAGTATATATTATTTTTGAAAATATTGATGATATTATTAATATTAAATTACCTTATAATTCATATAATTTAAATGAAGAAAATAAAAATGAAAGAATATTTAATTTTATATATAAATCAGGTGATGTATATGAACCTATTTATCATATAAAAGATTCTTATTATATGGAAGAAAATGGAAAACCTATAAAAGATGAAGAAGGTGAAACAATATTTGATAAAGATGATTTAAAAGAAATATTATTCAGTAAAATTAATAAGAAAGATTTACCAAATGTTAAAAGTGAATTTTCTAATCATATTTTTAAAGATAAACAATTATTATCTATAAAAGATACAGATTATGTTGTTTATTATATGATGAATTCTAATATTAAAAATAATTTATATCCAGATGAAGATATAAATGAATATATAAACTCAATATTAGATGGTATTACTAATAATATAAAAGGAATTAATAATAGTAAATATGAAAATATTAATTTATTTGAATTAGATGATTTATTAGGATATCTTCATAAAGATCCAGATAATAATACAGGTATTAAATTATTAGTTGATAATTATTGTAAAATTTCTCATGTTATAACTAATAAAAAACATATATATCCTATTATACCAGGTGGTGTAATTAATAGTTTTAATATTAAACAAGATAATGGTGAAAATAAAAATTATAAATATGAATTAATATATAGTTTTAAAAAAAATACTCCTACATATGATGAATATATTAAATATAGTAAAACAGGTCCAGGTATTATTAGATCTAAATTTAGTAAATTAGCTGGATGTATAATAAATAATAAAGAAGAAGTAATAAATATTATTTTAAATACTTCATTTAAATCTAATAAAATACCTTGTAATAATGCTTATATACCAATTCAACCTATTAAATATAATAAGAAAACACATAAAAAAATATTAGGTTATAAAAATATATACGAAATTGATAAAGATTTATCTAATTTTAAACAATGTAATGATATTCAAAAAACATATAATACAAATATTGATTATATTAAACATATTACTAATCTCATGATACAAAATATTATATTTTATATAAAAAATAAATATTCTAAATATAAATCATTTTGTACAAATAATCATTCTGATTATGTAAAAGATAAAATATATACTTTTAAAAAAATACCTAATAATGTATATAATAATCTTATTGAAATAAATACTGATTTAATTGATTATTATTATGAACCTAATAAATTTAAAGGTATTGTTAGAAAAATAGGTAATGCTAATAAAAGTAAACCTACTGAATTAACTATAGATATTTCAATATTAGATGAATTATATCTTAAAATAAATAATAGTATTAAGATAAATTATGATAAACAAGATGAAATATTTAATTATATAAAAGGTTTTATAGATGAAATAGTTGTTGTATTACCTGATAAAGAATATAAAGAATATAAAGAAAATAAAAATGTATCAATATGTTTTGATAATGAATCGAGTGAATGTGATTATCCATGTTTTTCGGATAATGATAATTGTAAGTTATATGTAAAAAAAAGTTCTATATATGATAAAAAATCATTAATTAATAAAATCATATGGAAATTTGTTGATTTATTATTAATTCATAAAAATATAGATATAGTTAAAAATATATTACAAGATAATATTAATATAAATGATTTATATAAAACTGTTAAATCTGATGAAATATATTTTGATTATTCTCAATATATAAATAAATATTTAGATGATTTATTTAAATATGAATCTAAATATATTAGAAATATTAATTTTTATGACCAATTTAATATTAATTCAATAAGTTCTAATGAACCTAAACCAATTACATCTATCCTAAAAGGAGTGCCTAATATTATTAGACAATTATTTAAATCTGAATGTAATATCTTAACATATATGGATGAAAATAATTTAGATTTTATACCAATATGTAGAGCATTTCATGATATATTAAAAGAAGAAATAGATTCTATTAAATTTAAAGAAGATATTAAAAATTATATGAATAAAAAATTATCCGAAAATCCTGAATATATTAAAAAAATATTATTACCTTATCACATATATGATAATCAATTTTTCTTAGATAAATTAAATAATAAATTAACAAATAAGCAAAATAAAAAAATATATGGATTAAAACAATTAGATATAATTAAAGAATATATAGATAATAAATCATATAAATTACTTCCTAGTGATTTAGAAATATTATCAAAAAAATATGAAAATGTAGGGTTCTTATTAATTACTAGTAAATATTCTGAACAAGACCCTAGTAAATTAAAACATAATATAGAATTTAAATATAATTCAAAAACAATAAATAAAGATACTAATATAATATTATTATATCATTATTTAAATGAAAATAATAAATATGATATGGCAAATATAATTATTAAAACAAATCCTGATGATGAAGATTCATATAAAACATTTTTATCATTAGAAAAAATATATAATATTAATAAAATAAAAACAATAATTAATAAAGATTATCCTGAAGTTGGCAAACTTTTTATTATTTCAAAGGATGATTAATATCTTACTAAATAAATTAAATTCCTTATTTTTAATATTTTATTTTAATAATGGAGTATTTTTCTGATATATATAATTTTAAATTACTCCGTAATTATATTAATAATGACCCTGTATGTGATTATTTTGAATTACAATCACATCTAAATAATTCGAATAATTATGAAAAAGATGTTAATAATTATTTTAATAAATATATAAATAAATTATCTTCTGATTATATTGATAATTTCTTTAATGATATTATTACTAATACTAAATTACATTATCCAGATATAATTGTGAATAAATATAATAATATTGATAATACTATTAATAATATTAAAAATAATGTTCCATTAATTATAAATCCAATATTATTACATGAAAAATTTAAATTAATAGTAAAATGTGATATAATGATAAAGAAGGAATTATTTATGAAAATATTTAATGAAATTAAAAATATTCCTATGAATATTATTAAAGATGATGAATATTTAATTATTAATATTGTTCCTGAAATATTAACATTTAAAAAAGGATGTAGAGAAATATGTAATTCATATAATTCATTTTATAATAAATGTTCTATTTATGCGTTTAATAGTGCTTTACGTAAATATGTTAATAGAAATAATTTTTACTTCTTATTCGGTAAAGAATATAAATATAATAATCAATTATTAAATAAAAAAGAACATATTGGATTAATTATTTTTGAAAAAAATTATAGAGAAAAAATAATCAATGCCATAAAATGGTTAAAATTATTGAAATTTAATCAAATTAATTTAAACCCTAAACCATCTTGTATTGAATTATATCCTAATATGAATAATAAACAAAGTTGTTGGGAATCTGAAAAGAAAAAACTAGCTGAAAAGATTAAAGAAATTACTATGATCTGGAGAATAACATATCAAGATAGAAATAGATTAATAAATATAGGTATTGATACTTGGGATAATCCATATTTATTAAATAATTTATATGAGTTTAAAGATTCTAATACTAAAAATATACAAGAAAAAATAATCCATATGAATAAACATGATAATTTAACTATTGAACCTAGGAGAACTGTATCTAATGATTTTAAAGATATATTAAAAATAAATAATTGTGAATTTATATTAGATTTTGAAAGTATTTTAAATTTAGAAGAAAGAACTAATTATTTTAATGATAATATTAATAAATCATATCCAAATATATGTATAATTGGATTAGTTATTTTAAGAAATAATGAATATCAAGCATTTAAAGATTTTACTATTGATAATTTAACAATTGAATCTGAAAAAAATAATATAATAAATTGGTGTAAATTTATGAATAGATATGATAATATTATAATATATCATTGGGGATATGCTGAGAAAACTTATATTGAAAATATTCATAAAAGATTTCCAGATATTCAATTACCTAATATGAAATTAATAGATTTATTAACATATTTTAGAACAGAACCGATTATAATAAAAAATTGTTTTAATTTTTCATTAAAAACTATTGGTAAAAATATGTATAAACATGAATTAATTAAATCTACATGGTCAGATACTGATAATGGATTAGATGCTATGATTAAATTTAAAGATATTTGTTTAAAAAAAGATAAGAATATCCCTATAAAAAGATATACTGAGATTGCTGAGATTATTGAATATAATAAAATGGATTGTGTAATTCTAATGGAGATTTTACAATATTTAAGATTTAAATATTTATAAATTTATTATAATAATATATGAAAAACATTTATTTATATATTTTTTTTTAATTAGTGTCCAATTCTATTCAAGACCGGTAAATCATTCATATGATAATTCACTAAAAGATGCTTTCAAGTTAATTGATATCGAAGGTAAAGGTGGTGGTGATGACTAAATATTTTTATTATAACAATAATCATGTTGTTGATCGGATTCAGCCGTGTCAGATATGGAAGAATAAAATTTGAATGTGCAGCGTTCCCCCGGATTACATCTTTGTGAAAATCCTACACAACTAGGATTACTATCACAGTGACTTTTGGCTTGATCTAAATTATGGATGTATGTCGGCTCGGATAGTATATCGCCTTCACACGTACTGTAATGATCAGTTCGTTCATATGTTGGTGGTGGTGGTGGTGGTGCTGGTGATGGTGATGGTGCTGGTGCTGGTGCTGGTGCTGGTGATGGTGCTGGTGGTGGTGATGGTGATGGTGCTGGTGCTGGTGCTGGTGCTGGTAATGATATTGCCGAAATAATTGGTAAATTAAGTCGAGGCTCAAAAAATTTTAGCACTGCAAAATAATTATACAATGCAATATCGTCATACAAACAAGGGTATTTTGTATCATCACTATGTATTGTATCATGAAAATTATTATAACCATCTAAACATTTATAAACTGGTTCATATTCACCAACACCAGTAGTTCTAATTGAACATCTTTCAGTCGTTTCTGGATTAAAATCACTACATAGTCCTTTACAATCATCTGGATTTTCAGATGTACAACCACTATTTTCATCTTGAAAATTTTGTAAGATATTTAAATAACTCCCAACTACCATACCAGTTTCATCGGTATCTTCTATTATTTTCTGACAAATATTCATATCTGTATTATATTTATATTTATATGATAAATCATTACATTTTCCTTCATTACATAATTGATATGTTTTTTCATTACAAGGGTCTACTCTACATTTATCATTCTGAAAATAATATAAATCTTTATCTAATCCAGCATTTAATCCTAAACATGAATCATAACCACAACTACTCAACATATCTTTATCACAACCTAATTCACTAGAACATATATTATTTAGACATGTACTATTAAGACAATCTAAATCTGTATCACATTTTTCATTATATTTACAAAATCTTAATGGTAATTTTTCTTTATATAAATCTGAGTGTAAACAATTATCACCTGGTTTTGTTATCTTATATACTCTTTCATTAAAACCTACACCACATTCTTTATCAGTTAATTTATTTACTACAAATTCACCCTCACAAACTCCCGCTTTTTTTTTACCAGTAAAACTATCCAACATTAATTCTAATACTTTATTTATCTTATTTAATGGCAACTCTTCTTTAGAGGAAGTATTACTAAATTCATTAAATGTTCTGAATAAATCATCTTGTATATTACCCTCAATTAAATCACTTTTTAGATAAATTATATAACTTATTAATAATATAAATATTATTAAATAATAATATTTAATTTTATTTTTAAACTTTAATGATATATATATAATTATAATATTGAATAATATTAATAATAAATTATTATTCATATATTAATTATATATAAAAAAAATATAAATGGATTTTATATTGATATAATCTCTTTTAAATTTAATTATCTATTAACACAAATATTATATATAATTTCATAATTATATTAGTAATTAATATAATATATAATCATTATAGTATATTTAAAATGTGATTATCGTGATTCTTCAGTAGGTGATGATTCTTCTGATAATGAGGGACATGTAAAATAATTATCCCGTGCTTCTATTCCTAATTCTTCTAATGTAAAACCCGCATATTTTGGTTCAAGTGTCGCTTGTTCACAGTTGGTATCACTGTCAACACTATCTACACAAGGTAAACGGGATTCATTTTCATAATATTCTTCACACAAGATATCATCAGGTAATTGTTCACAACTAGATGTTCCATTATTAGCATTATTACACATAATCCCCTTACTAATTTCTAATTGATTATTAATTGAGTAAATAGTTGTCCTTCTTTCTGTATCTTGTAATCCAGCTACTTGATCTATTGTTTCTTGATTTATTTCAAAACTGGATAATTTTATATTTATATCTTTATTTATACATTCTTGTTTTATTGGGTCATATGTATATTCACCATATTTTTCTTTCAATACTTGACATTGTTCATCATCACAATAATATAATTGATCTCTTGAACAAATATTTGGATAACTACATACTCTATCTAATTCACTACAATATCCACTTATACAATCATTATTATGTTCACATTCTTCATTAAATCTACATAATCTTTCAAAACATTCTTTAGATTCTATTTGTCCATTTTCATATATACAATGAATACCCGTTTCACCTGCTTTTTGTATTACATTAAATCTCCTTATTTGCTTACCTCTTCCACATTCTTTTGTGCAGTTTGTCCAATCACCTAGTTCTCCTTTACACATTTGATTTGGAGGTATAATATCTTCTGATTTATTCATTAATTTTATTAATCTAGTAAAATTATCTAAAATAGAATCATATAATATATCTTCTTTTAAACTAGTTTTTATATCTTTATTCAATAATCCAGCGAATGCCATTTTATAATCATCAAATCCTTCCACTAATTTATATGCTTTATAATTTGTATATAACATCCATAAACTTAATAATGTTAATAATATTATAAATAATGATAAATTATATTTTAAACCTATTATTAATAGTATATTTAATAATATAATTTTAATAATTATATTCATATATTATAATATATAATAAAATATAATGTCTAAAAAATCTATTAAAAAAACTAAAAAAAATAGAAAATCTCTTAAATATAAATTATCTGATAAAAAATATAATAAATTAATTAAAGAAAAAAAATCTAAAAAAATATCTAAAAAAAATAATAAATTATTAGATAATGAATTACAAAAAAAATATTGTAAATGTGTAAAAACTTTAAAGAAAAAATATCCTAAAAAATCAAAAATATATATTGGTAAGTTTGGTATTTGTATGAATAGTGTTTATAAAAATAGAGGATTTAAACCACCATATAATGTTTCAAATACATGTAAAGATTTTTATAATTATTAAATTAGTTTAATATTTAAAATTAATATATTAATTTTATTATAAAAATGGAAATGATTTTAGTAACTAATGACAATATTAATACAGTTCTTCCTAAATATATTGAAGATAATAATATTAATATTAAAGAAATTGATAATATGATTGATACTTATATGGATATGGTAAAGAATAATCATTTATTTATGATTGATAGAGATTTATTAAAAGACCTATTAGTTGATATTACATATATGTATTCTCCTGATGATGATGCTAATAAAAGTCGTGTTCTATATCACCTTGTTGGTTCTGATTCTGATGATGATGATGATGATGATTCGTGTGAAGATGTAGTCGTATCTGAACTAACTGATTAATATAAATTTGAAATTTTTTTATAGATTTCTTATACTTAAATATAATCTGCTATTACTGTAAAAGAGTAATACTTATAAAAGAATACATAAACAATATGGCTCTTTCCAAATCTATCGAAGTTCATGTCCTCACAGACCGTTCTGAGGAAATTGATGACGAATTGTGTATTAAATACCTTCGCGAACTGAAAGATGTTCCACTAAAACTACTATTCATCTTTACAGGCACTGAATCAATTTCTTCCCTAGAAGCAATTGATACTTGGTATTCTAAAGGATTTGAATCATCTACTCTTACACTAGAAGATAAAGAATGTAAGTTCATTACTCTTGAAGAATATTCTTCTAATGATATTCATAATCCAGATTACTTTCTACAAATTGCTCCTGGAAAAGATTATAATGGAGAAAATCTTAAAGTTAAAGAAAAGTTTATATTCGCGGGTGATGTAGCTGGTGTTAAACCTTCTTTCAACTATAAGGGATCTTCTAATCTAGTTGATAGGTTCTTTAAACAAGATAAACTTGTATGTATTTCTTCAGAAGTTATGTCAGGTATGAGATTGAATGAAGAACTACTTAATAAGTTTCAAGGAGCATATCTAGAGAATATTGTCTTCACAGCATTTAAACTAGCATTTGGACGAATGCATCCGAAACACCCAGTCGCTTCTAGATTTGCTGAAGGTCTTGTTAACCCTGAAAAAGGTCGTGGTGTTAATTATAAGTCTGTAATGATTATGGCAGAAAAACTGGGAATCTCCACTACACACGGTAATTCAACACCTTATTCACCTGAATCAATTAAGTATTTTACAGATATCTTTGGTGAAGAATGGGAAGGATTTAATAAAGATGATAATGGTTGGCCATATGCCCATTGCTCTATTAATCTACTAACTAAAATGAATGATGTTCTTTATTGGATCAATACTCAAGCAACAGGTAATGATACTAATATCTTTGAACAAAATGGTGGTGAAGTATATTATAGTGATTTCAATATTGATACTATTCCTGAACTACTAATTCCTTGTTGGGAATACTTTAAGGCAAATGCTTCTAAACTAATTGACTGCTATAATCCTGTATATGATCTATTCGCTGGATATTGTCTAGTCGGATTTATCAAATACAATAATGAATCTAGATTATATTCTAGTCCTCAAGATTTCCTAGAAATTGTGGTTAATGAATTTTAAGATAAAATAAATATTTAATATATTCTTTAATAATAAATTTGAAAAATTTAAACTTTTTTTAAGTAATTAAATCAAGTATGGATTATTGGCCTAATGGTCTCGAATATATCAACGAGTATAAATATTTTGATATTGATAATATTTTAATTGGAGATATACTTGATAAAGGTAATATCCCTGTATATAAAGGTAAATTAAATGGTAAAGATATCGCTATTAAAGAATATACAGTTGATGATGAAGAATATTTATATTTAGATGATTCTATAATCACAGAATTACGTATAGGTCTTAAAGCTGATTCTAAAAGACTTCTTAAAGTTTATGGATATTCACATAGCAAAGATAAAATGAAATATTATTTATTAATGGAATATATTAATAAAGGTAGTATATTTAATTATATTAATGATTATTTTGTTAATATTATATATAAAGGTCAAGATACTGATAAAAAATCAGTAAGTAATTATAATTTAATATCTGGAAAATCAGTATGGAATTATACTATGTCTGAAAAACAAAAATATAGTATCGCTATATCAATTATTAAATCTATTATTTCTATGTATAGAAATAATATAATTCATGGTGATTTAAAATCTGCTAATTTAGTTGTTCATAAAGAAGATAATAATATATATGTAAAAGTAATTGATTATGGAACGTGTTATCATGTAGATGACCGTGATAAAAACGTTGATCTAGACCGTGTTATAGGGACAAGTGGATTTTATGCTCCTGAACAAGAAGATAATATATTAAATCATAAATCAGATATATATTCTATTGGTGTTACTATTATAGAGGTGTGGACAGGAACAGTATTTATGAAACATTCTGATAAATTTAACGAAGCTCGTAATGAAGTATTAAAATCATTAAGAATTATTAAAAATAATAATAAAGAATTAGAAAAAATATTAAGAAAATCTATTGATCTAAATTATAAAAAAAGACCTAATATATATCAATTATATGATATGTTTATAGAACTAGATGTAAAGTAGATTCCTTTTGGATATTATAATCAGAAAGAGTTCTACCATCTTCTAATTGTTTACCAGCAAAGATTAGTCGTTGTTGGTCAGGCGGAATTCCTTCTTTATCTTGAATCTTTGCTTTAACATTCTCAATAGAATCACTTACCTCTACATCAAGTGTAATTGTTTTACCAGTTAGAGTTTTAATAAAGATTTGCATTGTAATATATTTATATATATTATTATTATTTTTTTAAATATTAATTAAATTAATTTTTAACAATGATCACATACATAAAATATATCTTCATTATCTGATGTTAATATATTTTCTAATGTATAATTATGTATATGATATTGTTTTCTATTTAATTCTTCTAATAATACTATAAAATTATTTAATTCTAATACTCTTTTTAATTTATCTACAAATTTAATTACTATATCATCTAATGTATCTATTTTTGTAATATTGATATCTACTCTAAATCCTGAGAATAAATCAGATGATGCTTCAAATGTTCTCCAATGTTTTTTATTATATGGTTTTGAATCATTATATATTATTTCCATTGTATCAGCCATGTTTATATTAATAAAAATATATTTAATATATATATTATGGACGAATTAAATTTATATCAAATAGATTGTGAAAATATTGAAAATATTATTGATAAAATAAATAAAAGTTCTTCTAATTTAGAAGATAAAGAAGTTTCTGTTAAAAATGATGAAAAATATAGAGCTCTTAGAGCTACTATAATGGAACAACGAAAAAAAATAAAAGAACTCGAATCTCAAAATAAAATATTACAAGAACTGACTAGTAAAAATTAAATATATTATGTTATTTATTTATCTAATCATATTTTCAAGTTTTTTATATTTATTTGCAATTATAATTAATTCATTTTTTTCTTCTATTAGTTTATTAATTTCTATTTTATGCTGTTCTTTCTCTTGGTGACATTCTAACCAGCACCGTCTTATTTCTTGATATGCATATTGTGTTGTTAATTTAGATTTATTTCTATAAAGCTCTATAAGATCTGATTGAATCATGAGATTAGAAATCTCACCTTCTATGGTAGTCGCTTGAAGTGGAGTAGGCGGTCCAGGAGGTTCAGGTGGTTCAGTATATTTATGACCATAATATATTTCTCTCAATACTTGTTCAGTCATTTTTATTGCATTAGCGTATGCTGCATTTTTCTGTTTTTTTGGATTATTGGATTTTTCTTTAAAACCAGATTTATCCATATTTATTAAGTTCATTTACTTTCAAAAATGAAACTCAAATTTACCATTTAATAAAATTAAATATAATATATATTATATATGTGTGATTATATTGTAGCAATACCAACTTATAAAAGATATGATGAACTTACTAGAAAAACATTACCTACTTTAAAAAAGGGTGGTGTTCCTAAAAATAAAATATATGTATTTGTTGCTAATAAAACTGAAGAAAAATTATATAAAGGAAAAATGGATCCAGAAACTTATGGTCATATTGTTGTTGGTAAGAAAGGATTAGTAAATCAAAGAATATTTATTAGTGAATATTTTCCTTTAGGAACTTGTGTTGTTTCATTAGATGATGATGTTGAAAAAATACAAAAGTTAAAAGGATCCTCATTTAAAATTAATAAAAGAAAAAGAACTAATAAAAAACCTAAATCTGATAATAAATTAGTTGAACTTAAAAATATTGATAAGTTTTTTAAAGATGCTTTCACTTTACTAAAAAAAGAAAATTTATATTTATGGGGTGTATATCCCACAAATAACCCATTTTTTATGGATAATAAAGTATCAACTGATTTAAGATTTATTATAGGAGTTGTTCATGGATATATAGTAAGAAAAGATAAATCACTTAGACCTAGTAAACAATCATTAAGTAAAGAAGATATACATCAATCTATATTATATTATTTAAAAGATGGTGGTGTATTAAGATTTAGTAATGTTTCATTTAAAACAGTATTTAATGCTCCAGGTGGATTAGGAACTAATAGATATGGTATGAATAAAACAGCACAAGAATTTTTATGTAAAAAATATCCTAATATTGCTAAGAAGAAGTTTAGACCTGACGGAACACCAGAAGTCAGGTTAATAGCTAATCCTGAATTATAAAAAAATTTTTTTTTGTTTTTTGTTTTTTTTTTGTTTTATATCTAAATATTTATTTACAACTCTTTACACATTTAGCACAACAAATCATGGTAATTATATCTTCTCCAGACTGTTCTTTTCTCTTGTAAACACGACCATTAACCGGTTTATCACATTTACCACACATCAAAGGTTCCCAAATTTCTTCATCTATCTTAGTTTTTTCATCTTCGACTTTTCTATTCAGAATACAAGTAGAATTAATCAATGATGTAGCACGCATTTTCAATTCTTCTTTCAAAGTGGATTTTGATTTATTTGGGTCAGCTCTAATATAACTATCAAATTGATTGTCAATGACAGTATCAAATTCTAGAACTGCTCTGGTAAGTTGATTACAACTTGAAGAGAAATCTTCACTAAATATGAAAGTCTTATCAATTTTTACCCAAATTTTCCGGTGCCCTGATTCGATCTTTTTCTTGGAACAAGGTATCGGACAATCTATAATAGTCAAGCGAGCTTCTTGAGTATTACTAGAATTTACAGACGATACAGGTTTTTTCCCCATGGATCCTTTCTTAAGCCATTTATACCACTCCTCACCTGATTTAATATAATATTCACCCGAGTTTGATGCCCTAAGTTCGTAGGTTACACTATTATATTTTAGTGAACTTTCCAAAGGTGCAAGAATATCAAACCCGTTGACAGGTTTTCCATTACAATTAATCTTCACCATACTTTCACTTGGTTTTAGATAGTCAAAATAGTTATTCCCAATACTTGTAATGATACATTTTTCGCCTATTTTTTGATATCTTTGACTATTAAGACTAATGCAATGGCGCCTTATTTGTCCCTCTATATCTTTTAGGCTACCAGTCCATCCCGGTGGAGGTTGCGGTGAACTGATCCAAATGCTTCTAGTTCCATTTGGTTCAGCGATACCCTTTAGAAATGGTAGTTCATCTAGGAAACCTTGATACATATCAATATTTGGATCAGATACATCTCCATTATAGTATGATATACTATAGAAATCACCTCCACGGATACCAGTGCATTGAATAAAGATATTGATTGAAATGTAATGTGGGTTAATAGTAATTGGCGAAAATATACCAAAACCCATATTATTTGTCCCATTTCTTTCAGAATCGGCAATACGAAATGCTTTCTTAAGAGATGGTAGAGAATTGAATCCATTAGGATTCCCTGATCCAATCTCAACAAATTCAAAGTATTTGAATGGTCCCATTTGTCTGAAGTTGATATTCACTTCATAATTTGGGTCATTATTCTTTGAAAGAACATTGTTAAGATATTCCTTGATCGTATCCAATTCATCATAGTTCAGAGAAAGAATATTCTTAATAATGCCAGATGAAGAAGCCTCAACTTTCTTCATAGCGAACATTACATGTGGCGAAGAAGCCATCAATGTGTATTCTTGTTCGTAAGAAAGTTCGTAAGTAAGTTCGTAAGTTTGTATGATATTTGCTGATTAAAGCAATTATTTGTTGTATAATTATTCCCAAATCTTTATTTCAAATTTATCCAAAGAATTGAAAAAAAAGTTGTTTTGTTTTTTGTCTTTTGTTTTATATTGTTTTTGTTTGTTTTATTTGTTTTTTTAATTTATCTAACGAATTCTAAGGATTGTGCCTTGCACTCTAAAACCATTTTTACCAGGGTTTTTAAGCATGTATTCATCTTTTTCAGTCATTGGAACTTCCTTCCAGTCAACACGACAGAATATAGCATATTTATATGTTTCAGAACATGTTTTCTTAACATTCGGGTAATTCTCGAGTGGAGTCTCCGAAAACTTCTTATAAGAAGATAGCACTTTTCCCACAAAATGTTTGGAATTGGACTTGGATAAGTCTCCATAATACATATGTGCCACGTCTCCCGGACGAATTACCAGTGCCTCACTGAAGCATCGCCAAACTTCTCCACTCGGACCAAAAGCATTCGCTATGTGGATTCCGTCTGAGACACAAGCATCAACTATAGACTTTGATAGCCTGGAATTGCGTGCAGTCCTTGTTCCACCATTGACCGTTGTGTTACACATCATCTTGAAATGACGTTCTGAACACGGGATTGTATCCGCTGAGGTGTCATCCTTCACATATTTGACAACAGATATCTTTTCTGAATTTTCCTCAGCATCATCAAATGTCCCTGGTGGTGCCTGATCAACAAGAGGGTTCCCAGTTAGAGATACTATCTTAGTCATGCCGTGCGTCATCTTTAAAGTAAGTTTGTAAATTTGTTCTGCGATTTTAAAGCAGTTGAATTTTGAATCTAAATTTTTTAAATCTTTATTTCAAATTTATTTAAAGAATTGAAATTTAATTCAAAAGACTATAATACAATAATGCTGTATGGATATTTGGAAAAGCATTATCTACATAATATGGTTTATCTATAAAATCTATATGAATCCATATTGTATTCCATCCTCTAGATTTAGCCATTTGTAAATTCTCTAAACGATCATCAAAAAAATAATATTCATTTTTATCATTATAATCTTTTCTAATATTGTTTTCCACAAATTTATATGAATTTATATGTGGTTTCATTTCAGGCATAGTATCTCTAGCAAATATTTTCTTAAAGTTATGTGTTATACGCATTTTATCTGTTATAATCTTAACGTGTCCATATGTTCCATTTGAATATATATATTTTACAATATTCATATTATTTAATAATCTCGATAAAGTTATATCCATTCTAATATTATTATAATTTACTAATCCGAATGGATAATAAATTATAGTGTCGTCTAAGTCAAAAATAAATATTTTCATATTAATTTATTTATATATATATTTTTAAATTATACTTAAAAAAATATTGACAATATATTATTGATAATGAGTTCTCAAAAAAATATTGAAATTTTGACTTCTGAAGAAGAAAAAAGATTTGTAATTTTTCCTATTAAACATGATCCATTCTGGAATATGTATAAAAAAGCAGAAGCAAACTTCTGGACTACTGAAGAATTAGATTTATCTAAAGATATGAATGATTATAAAAATCTATCAAATGATGAACAATATTTCTTAAATAATGTATTAGCATTTTTTGCTGCCAGTGATGGTATTGTTAATGAAAATTTAGTTGAAAGATTTTGTTCCGAAGTTAAGATTCTTGAAGCAAGATTCTTTTATGGTTTTCAAATAGCTATGGAAAATATTCATTCAGAAACATATTCACTTTTAATTGATACTTATATTAAAGATTATACTTTAAAGAATAAATTATTAAATGCTATTGAAACTATACCCAGTGTTGCTAAGAAAGCAGAATGGGCATTAAAATGGATTAGTGATAAATCTGATTTTAATAAAAGAGTTATAGCATTTGCTTGTGTTGAAGGTATTTTCTTTTCAGGTGCTTTCTGCTCTATTTTTTGGTTAAAGAAAAGAGGTTTAATGCCTGGACTATGTCATAGTAATGAGTTAATTAGTAGAGATGAAGGATTACATACAGAATTCGCTGTATTAATGCATCACAATTTATCTAATAAATGTCCTAATGAAGAAATATTAGAAATTGTAAAAGAAGCAGTATCTATAGAAAAAGAATTTATAACGGAATCACTTCCATGTAAATTAATAGGTATGAATAATGATTTAATGAAACAATATATTGAATTTGTATCTGATAGATTATTATTAATGTTAGGATTAGATAAAATATATAATGTAAATAATCCATTTGATTGGATGGAAGCTATTTCAATACAAGGTAAGACTAACTTTTTTGAGAAAAGAGTTGGTGAATATAGTAATACTGCGAATCCTAATTCTAACGCAGATGATAATAAATTCGAATTAGATGAAGACTTTTAATTTTTTAATAGAAATAATAAATATAATAATAGTAACATATTTTCTACATCAGCATTAACATATAAACATACAAATAGTAAGAATACTAAAACTCTTCCAACAGCCGAATTTACTAAACTATTAACTTTTTCCATTACATTATCTCTAACACTAGAACTTGTTAATAAATCTAATGGTAACATTTGGAAAGCAATTACTAAAAATAATAAAGTGGTTAATACAACTGAGTTTTTCTTTACTACATTACAAACTGGTTTGAGAGGTGCTAAAACTTTTTTGACTTGTGTGGACATTTTTTTTTATACTATAACTTAGATTTTATTTTTGAATTAATTAATTAATTAATTAATTAATAAATAATTAATTAATAAATAAATAAATTAATAAATAAATTAATTAATTATAATTCATTTTCTCGATAATTTTCTAGACTTTTTTTTAGAATTTTTCCTGACAATAGTTTTTCTATAGGATTTTCTTAAAGTTCTTTTATTAGTTTTTCTTAAAGTTCTTTTTTTATTAGATTTTCTGCGAATAGTTTTTCTGCGAATAGTTTTTCTTGGTTTTCTTTTAGATTTCTTTCTGCGTTTTCCACCGCCTTCATGCTCCTCCGCTGGCACGATACCCGGAAGTGCGCGTCCAGGCTGGATACCCGTTCTCGCGCGTTTAGATACACCTGGCTTTGGGATCTGTGCTGGCCCTGGATCGGTATTCCACCGTCTGATGATCCCGCGTCCAGGCGTGGACTGGGCGGTGGCGACGGCGGCGGCGGTGGGGGGCTGGGCGGCGGCGGTGGGGGGCTGG